>Ga0187772_10000239_pt1 | contig 23711 bp, 27 predicted proteins | sample 0116_SJ02_MP15_2_FD_133137 | JGI IMG/M metagenome (GOLD analysis project Ga0187772, IMG submission 133137) | Tropical peat soil microbial communities from peatlands in Department of Meta, Colombia - 0116_SJ02_MP15_20_MG | ecosystem: Environmental > Terrestrial > Soil > Wetlands > Peat | place... | reverse complement strand
TTTCGAGCTGCATGCAATCTCCCCGCCGTGCCCCAGGCCGAAAAAGTCCAGAATTGGCTTGCTCAGAATTCCCCGTCCGCTGCATCCGTCGTCGCGCAAAGCTTCAGGGAAGGAAATTGCCTTGTCCTCGATCTTAGTGTCGGCAGCACTTTCCTCAGCGCCGATCCTTCCCGCTCTTCCGAATTGAGCATGACTCCCGAAATACAATCGCTTATCCGCGCTTCCAATGCGGTTGTCGCCGTCGGTCGTTACAATGAGCCTCGCCCCGTCTACACTTCATCCCTCTTTTCCTCCAGTTCCAATCCCACCGACGAGCGCCGCACCGTTCATCTTGGTATCGACATTTTCGCTGATCCCGGAACATCCGTATCCGCCCCATTCGACGCCACTATCCACTCCTTCGCCGACAACCGCGCCGCGCTCGATTACGGCCCTGTTGTCATCCTCAAACACCAGCCGGCTGATGCTCCCGCATTTTTCACCCTTTACGGCCATCTTTCCCGCGAATCTCTCTCTACCTTGCGCGTGGGCGATCGCATCGCCCGTGGCCAGATCTTTGCCCGCATTGGCACCTCCTTTGAAAACGGGGGATGGACCCCGCATCTCCATTTCCAGATGATCCTCGACCTTCTCGATCTCTCCACCGATTTCCTCGGCGTAGCCTATCCTTCGCAACGGGAAGTCTTTCTCAGTCTTTCGCCCGATCCCAATCTCATTCTCGGTATCCCCGAAAAGTGCTTCCCAACGCCCGAGCCTTCCTTTGATACCACGGTCTCCACGCGGAAAAAGCTCCTCGGTGCCAATCTCAGCATTTCTTACGCTCATCCCCTAAAAATTGTCCGCGGCTGGCGCCAATATCTTTACGACGACGTAGGCCGCGCTTACCTGGATGTCTACAACAACGTCCCACTCGTCGGCCATTCTCACCCGCGTGTTGTCGCAGCCGCTCAGCAGCAGCTTGCGCTGCTCAACACCAACACGCGCTATCTCCACGACAAGATCCTCCGCTACGCAGGACGCCTCACCGAACTGCTGCCTCCGCCACTGAAGGTCTGCTACTTCCTCAACTCCGGCAGCGAAGCGAATGAGCTCGCTCTGCGTCTCGCTCGCGTGCACACTCACCGCGAAGACATCATCGTCCTTGAGCACGCCTATCATGGCCACACCAACACGCTCATCGACATCAGCCCATACAAGTTCAACGCCCCTGGTGGAGGCGGCCAAAAGCCGTGGGTGCATGTTGCGCCAATCGCTGATGACTACCGCGGGCTGTACCGGCGTGGCGAATTCGAAATCGGCAAGAGATATGCGGCGCACATCGGCGAAATCCTGGAAAAAGCGAAAAGGAAAGGGCGCGAAGTTGCCGCCTATATCGCGGAAACGCTGCCGAGCGTCGGGGGACAAATAGTTTTCCCGCCGGACTATTTAGCCGAGGTCTACAAACAAGTACGCGCCTTTGGTGGTGTCTGCATCGCCGATGAGGTTCAGGTCGGCTTTGGCCGCTTGGGCACGCATTTCTGGGGTTTTGAGATGCAAGGCGTTGTTCCAGACATTGTTGTCTTCGGCAAACCCATCGGCAATGCTTTTCCTCTGGCGGCCGTAGTCACCACTCCCGAAATCGCTGCTTCCTTCAGCAAGACCATGGAGTTTTTCAGCACGTTCGGGGGCAACCCGGTCGCCTGTGCCGCCGGACTTGCCGTGCTCGACGTTTTGCGCGATGAACATCTTCAGCAAAATGCACTCGAAGTGGGCACGAGATGGATCACCCATTTGTGTGAACTTCAATCCACTCACGCGCTCATCGGCGACGTGCGCGGCTCCGGCTTATTCCTGGGCATCGATCTTGTCAATGACCGCTCTACTCATGCCCCCGCAACCGATCAGGCCTCCTACATCGTCAATCGTCTCCGTGATCGCGGCATCCTTGCCGGTACCGACGGCCCTCACCACAACGTCATCAAGCTTCGCCCGCCGCTCGTCTTTTCCGACGCTGATGCCGCTCTCTTCACTTCCACACTCCACGCCATCCTCCATGAGGACCCTGCCCAGCCTCGCGTGCCCTGAAGCGCGGCCACATAACCACGAAATCTGCTGGCGTACTCGTGACGAAAATCTTCTCCCGGGCTTATTTTTCCCCTTTTTAGCTGTACCTCCTAGTTAACCAGGCCTATACTCAAGGCCATTGAACGCTTCCGCGTCCTACGGACCGCCCCCTGGACGCAGATACCAAGGCCAACAATCACTCCTTGATCTCCTTCGGAGGTTACAGAATGCACAGCCATAAGCTAGTGCCTGTTCTTTTGAGCGCGATGTGTGCCTTCACGTTGACCAGCCAGACCGTGAATGCACAGAAAGAGAAAGCTCCAAGCAAAGCGGAAGTACATATTGTCATCACAGACATGGCCCTTCAGTCCGATAAAGAACTACCTCGTCTGCAGCAGGAAGAAGTCAAGGTTAAGCAAGGCAAGACTTACCTCCAAGTGACCCAGCTGATTCCAGCACGTGGAGACAACGCCTCGCTCCAGTTGATGATACTGATCGACGACACGCTTGACCCCGTGGTCGGTGGCAACCTCAGCGAACTTAAGGAGTTCATTAGCGCACAGCCGCCGTCGACGGTCATCGGCGTTGCTTACATGTCGAACGCGACGGTCAAAGTCGTTCAAAACTTTACCGCCGATCACGACCTTGCAGCGAAAGCCGTGCGTCTGCCGCTGGGGGTTCTTTCGACGATGGATAGTCCCTACCTTTCCCTCATTAGCCTGGTGAAGAGCTGGCCACAGCAGAAGGTTCGGCGTGAAGTCTTGATGATCTGCGACGGCGTCGACCGTCTGAGGGACAGGAGGCCAAGCCCCTCGCAGCTTGGACCGAACTACGGCCCTGTGTACCACACACTGCCAACCATCAGTGTGGACGCAACCTCCGCCAGTGAGATCAGCCAGCGATACAACGTTATTGTCTACTCCTTGTATGCGGCCGGTGTTGGACGCGCCGGTCGGAGTTCGTGGGACCTCGAGATCGGACTCAGCGGGCTTTCCAAGATCGCCGAGGAAACGGGAGGGGAATGCTACTCTCTTAGTACCTCACGGCTGGTCAGCTTTAAGCCTTACCTAGAACGGTTCCAAAAGAACCTAGACAATCAGTACTATCTTGTCTTTCTAGCTGAGCCCAAGAAAAAAGCCGGTCTTCAGCGCGTGAGGATAGAGACTGAACTTTCTAACTCCGAAATCGCGGCACCGGATAACGTGTGGGTTCCGGAAGCCGGTAAATAGCCGCGCCGGGCATTCGAAGTGGGCTCAATATTTTGTAACCTCCCGGGTTCGACTTTGTTATAGCCTATTTCCATTTCACGCGCTGTTTTCTAGACAAAAGTCTCTGTTGTACCTGAATCGCATTCGGAAAGGATGAAACGATATGAAGTTCTTGAATTGGGTTTTGTTGGCGATGCCCCTCGTTCTGGCCACGCTCCTCGCGCCCCCCGGTCAAGCTCAAACAAATGCTCCGCAGGACGCGAGTAAGGCCGCCACGCCTTCTGAGGCCGATACCCAGAAGAAAAATATTCAAGAGTACATCGACCTGATGCGGAAAGATGTCCGTCAGCAGAAAGCGGAGATCATGGGCTCCATCATGGTCCTCAGCGCCGCGGACGCCGCCAAATTCTGGCCCATCTATAGCGACTACGATGCGCAACTGGCCAAGTTGAACGACCAGAGAGTGGAAATCATCAAGGAGTATGCCCGCTCGTACAACGACATGACCGATGCCAAAGCCGACGAGCTGGCTCAGAAAGCCATGGCCTATCAGAAGCAACGCGCTGAGCTTTTTGCTCAAACCTACGATAAGGTGAAGCAGGCGCTCGGTGGCATCACAGCTGCGCGGTTCGCCATGGTGGAACACCAGCTACTCTTGATTATCGATCTTCAAGTGGATTCGGCCCTCCCGATCGTCGGGCAGGCCTCGTAAATTTCAGGAGGAACAGGAGATTCCTATGCGAACGCCAATTACCATTACAACCGCTCTTCTAGCAGGAATCGTAATCCTCTATCCAATCCAAGGCGATGGCTATTGGGGCACTGCTTTCTCAGCAAACGCCTCCGCTTCGGCGAGTTTGCCGGCGCAATCCAAGAAAAGAGTCACGGTTCCCGCAGGGACGCGCATCCTGATTCGAACGGTAGACTCGATCGATTCGAGCAAGCAAAAAACCGGTTACCGCTTCACAGCTAGCCTCGAAACCAATCTGCAGGTGGAAAACACCGTTGTAGCTCCGCGAGGCAGCACCGTTTACGGGCGTCTGGCGCAAGCTTCTTCGGCCGGCAGAATGTCGGGAAGTTCGGAGCTGACTCTCGAATTGACGGATATCGTCATCAATGGCACCGCCTATCCCCTGCTCACTAGCACCTATGAGGTTAAGGGCAAAGGAGAGGGCGGCAACACGGCAAAGAAAGTGATCGGCGGAGCAGGTTTGGGCGCGCTCATCGGTGGGATCGCTGGTGGAGGAAAGGGAGCCGCCATCGGCGCCGGCGCCGGCGCCGCCACCGGAACGGCGGTCGCTGCCTCGAAGAAGGGGCAGCAGCTACAGATTCCCAGCGAATCGCTACTCGAGTTCCGACTTGAGCAGCCGACTTCTCTCCCGGTCGCAGGATAGACAAGCCCTCGCCGCCTTTTCAACTGTCCGAACCTCGGACTAGAGACGCTGCCTTGGGGTTCTCTTGATCCGATACTTAACCGAATGATGGCTTTCTCCGCCGCAGACAGATATCAAAGCCTTGAACCGGCCCTAGACGACCTTAGTATTCAGTAGCGACAAGAAGCCCTGGATCTATTGCGTGGGCCTGTAATTGAGTTCACTGCTCGACATGATGAGCGGCCGACCATGTTGCAGAAATCGAGGCACAAAGGAAGGCGCTCTACCGAGAGCGAAGCATTTCATTTACGACTAAGAGCGCGAGGAGCGGCGTGTGCGTGTTAACCCTGATGCCCAGATTCGCTCGCCTCAGGTTTTGCCACGCCCAGGTCCGCGTTTTCCCGTGGCCTTCACAGAAGTGCGCGGTACGGGCCTTGCGGAAATTACTTTCTTTAGCGCTGCGTCGAATTTGGCCTTATTGATCTTCTTGCCCATGATTCTCCGCCCTCCGATTGGCGGCTACTGCCAGATGTGTCTGCCCTTCGTGAATCGGAGCCGGTATCAACCGTCCCATCAATAGATGCACGAAAAACACCCCTGCGAGAGCGCCGGCAAGCCCGAGCACCAACCATCTCATGTCTTTGTGCGGATAGAACAGTGCGTACAACACCAGGATCCAAAATGTCGTAGTGAGAATGGGGATGCCCACGGCGATAAACATGGTTCCGGAGAACCCCGGCAGATACCAAGGGAACTGGTCGTGCACGGAACGGCGCGCCCACCAGGCCGTATCGATTTTTATGGCCAGACCTTCTGCCAGAGGCAGTTTTGTTTCCTCCGGGGCGCGCGTATGGCCCAACCGGTAGAACTCAAACAGGTGCGAGTCGATGGAAGTCACGCCCGGGATCGATTCAAGCAGCCGTAAATAAGCACGCCAGAATTGAATGACGCGCACGCCGCGGAATCCAAGAGAGATGTAGAAGAGCGAAAGCGCCAGACCAAACAGGGAGACGATAAGGCTGATATTCAGCGCTGTCGTGGTCCCGGATGTCGTGAATGCGAGGGCAGTAGCTAGAAAGGCTTGCACCGTCGAAAAATTGTTCATTCGGGCATAGAGAATGTGGTCCTCGTGGTACAGGCGCTCAAGAACCTTATGCCATGCCGTTTTCGGATCAGGAAATTGCGCAGTGTAGCCCATCCGCCCTATCCGCGCCCCCGTCAAACTGCTTCTGACAGCTCATTGTACATTGAGATTTCGCCGCGGCTCGTTTTCTCGTCACTCCATGTTCCGTCAGGGCTTCACCCCTAGTTCACCCAGAGATTATCTGCAGTGCATTGCTGGAAAGCCTGAGGTGTTTCAAAGTGGGCCACACGCATTCGAAGCTGGCCTTGCTGTAGCAAACGAGTTTGCGATGGCGGCTTGTGCGATTCACTCGGGCGGATTGGGTCGCAACTGGTAACCGTCGCAAGTGGCGGCTCCTCTTCAATGAGAGGAGCCGTCCTGCTATTGGACACCCTGCCGCCCCTAAAAGCAGAACCACGTACCAAATTCCTGTGTGCGGTTGTTTTGCCGCCAAGCCTGTGTTCTAGGGTCAGAATGGACAGGGGCACGTATACCTGGTTCTGACCTGGCGCACGCAGCCCCAATCTACGTGCACCCTCCAGCCGCTCTCAAGGTGTCAGCCGAGGGCAGAGTCATGCTAACAGAGCACGAAAGCCAGAAAGCGCAAAAATCCAAAATAAACAACAGATAGTGTGCTTATTGGGGCAGGTTGAGCTCGTGCTTGTCCCGAGCCCTATAAACCCCGTGGTTACCATTGCTTTGGGTCCTTGTCGAAATCCCCCAAAAAAGTTCTTGACAATGATACTGTGTGTAATACAGTATGTGGCGTACACTATATGACGCCAAGTACAAACACCCACGAACTCTTCGAGAACCTCCGTCTGGAGCTTCGACGCGGCTCCCTTGTTCTGGCCGTTCTCGCCGCCCTCCGCAAGGAACAATACGGCTACACGCTGCGCAAGACACTTGAAGAGCAGGGCATGGCAATTGACGAAGGCACGCTATACCCCTTGCTGCGACGGCTCGAGACCCAGGGGTTGCTGGTCAGCGAATGGCGGGAAGAGGAGAAGCGCAATAAACGCTTTTACCAGCTCTCCGCGGATGGCGCACAGATTCTGAAGCAACTGTTGGCGGAGTGGCAGAGCATTAACTCTTCGCTACACGGGATGCTGCAGGGAGCATAAGGAGCACGCTATGGAACTTGTCGATCGCTACTTGAAAGCCGTGGCAAAGGCCCTTCCTGAAGCTCAACGTGAGGACATCATCCGCGAGCTGTCCGAAGACATCCACAGCGAGATGGAAGATAAGCAAAGCGAGTTAGGCCGCTCGCTGACGGCGGCAGAGCAGGAGTCGCTCCTGAAACAGCGCGGGAACCCACTCTTACTGGCGGCCCGATACCGGCAGGACCATCGCTCGTTGGTCATTGGGCGCCCGTTGATCGGTCCCGTGTTGTTCCCCTTTTACGTGAAGGTTCTTTGCTTCAACCTGGGGATCACGATTCTCGTAACCGCCACGATCTTTGTCGCTCTCAGCGTGAGCGGGCAGAACATCAGTTTCAATCAGGTCTTTTCCATCTGCTTGCTGCAACTCCTCATTCAGCTCGGCGTGGTGACTTTGATTTTTTCGCTTGTGCAAAGGCACCTGACGAAGAATCCCGACCGATGGGACCTCAGCGGCGCCAGGGGAGGTTTGCGCCTAGATCTCAAAACCGAAAAAAATGTCAGCCTGCGGTTGGAGCGCGGCACGCCCCAGGTTTCCCGCTTCGACTCTGTGTCGATCATTGTGGCGTCCGTAGTGGCGCTGGTCTGGCTGACGGAAGTTCAGAAAGCTCCCTTCCTGATTCTTGGGCCCGCGGCAGCCTTTCTAAAGCTCGCACCCATCTGGTACCAAGTCTACTTCCCGATCGTGCTGCTCACGGTTGCCGAAATCGTGCGCGCGGTTATCAATCTTTTCCGTCCAGACTGGACACGTTTTCGCTCAGTCTTCAGCATTGGGATGCACTGCGCCGGGCTTGCTCTGATCTATTTCCTCCTTAAGGGTGGTAGTTGGGTTGTGCCCGTCGATTCCACGGCGGACGGCGGTAGTCAATACGCCCATGCCGCAGGCATCGTGAACCAATGGATTCGCTATTCACTGGTTCTGACGGCCGCCTTCGTTTGCGTGATGTTGGTTCTGAGGATCATTCGGCTCGTTCGCGCCCTGCGCCGACAAACGGGGACGCCTAATGTGGGTGCTGCGGCTAAGGCGGGCAATTAAGGAGAAGACCAACCATGTTGCACGCCTTCTTGTTCCTGCTTTCCTTCCTCACAGACTGCGAAGCTGTGACCGAAATCAGTCACCATATTCTTGTCGCTGGACTCGCCAACGCGTGCATCCTCTGTTGCCTCGGTGCTTGCCTCTTCATTCGCCATCGGTTGTCAGATCGGCGACAAGCCGCATCCAAGGCCAGACGGTAGATCAATGGCGCCGCAGATTGTGGAAGAATAATCCATGGCTCAGATACGGAGCTTTCCGGAGCATTTGAGCACCGAACGGCTGGTACTGCGAGAATATTCGGCCGGCGATGCGGCGGGGCTTCTCGATCTGGTCGAGGACAATCGAGAGAAATTGATCCGCGAATTTCCGCATACGGCTGGCCTGCGAAGCTTGCAGGAAGTAGGTTCGTTCCTACAGGAGAAACGGGCGCAGTGGGAATCAGGAAAGACTTTTTGTTACGGCATCTGGAGGAAGGAGCAACCGGCTCCTATCGGTCAGATTCAGGTGAAAAACGTAGCGTGGGAGATTCCCTCGGCGGAATTGGGATATTTCATCGGGAAGGCGTGGCAAAGACAAGGATATGCGAGCGAGAGTGTGCGAGGGATTCTGCGCGTGGGCTTTCAGCAATTGGGGTTTCAGAGGGTCTACGTGCGGATCCTGCCTTCCAACCGCGAGAGTTTTGCGCTCGCGAAGAAATTGGGATTTCACGAAGAGGGCAGCCAGCGAAAGGCCTTCCGCTGTGGCCTGGGCGACTTGCATGACGTCCTCTATTTGTCGATTTTGGCGGAGGAATTTTCCAAGGACGGAAACGAGGACACAAAATAGTTGAGCAGGAAGAGCCTTGCTCCGCAGGGAGCGTTGCGAACGGCGGAGAGAAGCAAATGAGCGCGCTGGCGGTCCCCAACCTTGTGGAAGAAAGGCGCAAGCACAGCCAGCACCGCTACATCGAGCGCCTGCACCGCCACGAAGGCGATTTGCAGGGGGGGCGAAAATGTGGACCTCTCGCCGGGCGGATAAGCGCGTCGAAGCGATCGTTCCCAGGAGAAAAGGCACACCGAAGATCGAGGCAAAACTCAAGGTCCAATGCGAAGGGTTGCCCTTTTTCAGAGCTTGGTGGACGGCTGTGAAATGAATTAGGAAAGGAACTGCGGGGAAAAGCTTGGGCGCAGGGTGCCGGAGAGGAGATTCCGGCACCCTGCGTATTCATCACCGGCGGAACCCGCCGCCGCGATAACCGCCACCGACGTAACCATGCGCCACGGGCGCGCTGTGATAGGTGTAACCATGCCCGTAGCCATAACCGGGCCGATAGCCGAAGCCTGGCCGATAGCCATACCACGGGTGGCCGTAGTAGCCGTGATACCACGGGCCCGCGCCAATGAACACGCCGTTCACAAACCAACTGGAGCCGTAGTATCCGTACGGCGCGCAGGCATACGGATAATATCCGTAATATCCATACGCGCAAACCGGCGCCGGCCCAACTCCGGCCACTACCGGGCCGACGCGAACACCCACGGCAACCTGAGCGTGAGCGCTCCCCGCGACAGCGAAAAGCAAAACTCCTAACAGTGCAACATATTTCAGGTAACGCATGACCTGACCTCGCTTCCACCCGGCACTTGCTTCATAAGGCGGGCTTCCTCTCTGCCCATTCCTTCCCGGGAGAATCACCCTACACTGGATGAAACACGGAGGAGACAGAAGAGTTGCAAAGGCCATCAGAGACGCACCTTCAGCGTCTCAACTTGGGGGAGCTATGAGAGAGGATTACGACGTCAGAACTTTTTTGAGCCGATCGGTGGTTTTTGCGAGCTGCTTTTTCAGGGCTTCGACCTGCTTGGAAATTTCCTGAAGCTCTTCTTTGGTGACTTGGCTCGCCTCTGCCAATTTTCTCGCTTGAGCGTGGGCCTTTTTGTCGGCCTTGCCGAGCGCCGCTCCGATTTTCTCCGAAACTTCGGTGAGTCTGTCCTTCTTGGCCATCGTCGTCCTCCCTCAGCTGCCCACACATGCTACCTCAATCGGGCGGGAGTTGGGTGAAAGGGAGTCTTGAAGACGGTTAGGGCAAATCCGCCTTGGCCGGGTGGGCGGCGCGATCCTTTTTCTTCTCGTCTATTTCCTTTTCCGAGGGCGGAAAATCCTCGAAGGCCCTGGTCAGTTCATCGTCGGCTTTTTTCCATTCCTTCTCCGGCGCGGTGATTTTTCGAATGAGATAAAGGCGCCAGGCAAGATCCTTGGTCTTGAAATCGATCAAATCGACGATAAGGGAGTTGTCCTTTCCGCTGCTGGCGGTGACATAGTTATACGTTTCGGCCCAGTAGGAGCCAATGTACGGGTGAAACGGCGCCCAGTTGCCCATCGTCACCACATTTACCTGGGAAGATGGATTCACCCAATAACGCACAACGAGATCGGGATTCTGTCCGGGCTGGACTTCGCGAAGACCTTTCTTGGTGAGCTCTCGCGAGACCGTTTGGTGGATGCGGTCGTACATGAGTTGCGGGTCCAGTTGGAGCATGGTGAGGTTTTCCACGCCGCCGATGAAGGTGAACGTTTTGTATTTCGAAAAGTTCAGATTGGGGTCGAAGTCCACGGTGGTTTTTGCAATCAGCGGCAAGGCGCTAAAGGAGCAAAGGAGAAGGAGGCAGAACAAACAAAGTCTACAGATCGAAAAAAACGGGCGGAAAAAATTCATTCGGAACCAACTCCTAAACAGCATTGCGTGATGCAGCCAGTTTAGGACACGAGAAGAAGATTTGCGAGCGAGCAGAGAGAATTATTCGTTCTCGCGATCGACAGGTTCATTGTGGAAAAGGCGGGCCAGTTGCGCGTGTTCTATGACCACTGCCGGATCTTTCTGGATAGCGTCAAAATATTTTTTCTGGAAGCCGTCCCCGGCCTCGGAGGGCGCAAAAATCTTGCGGGCAAGAGAAATGGCGACGTGGGAGTCGGTGTCGCTGACGCCTTCTTCGCTGGCAAGGGCCTCGTCTATCCGGACGACGAATTCGGAAATATTGTGGAGCCAGGAGAACTGCGGATCGTCAACTACTAGGCGGAAGAGTTCGCCCGCGGTCACTTTTCCGTGTTCCTTCTCGTAGTCACGGCGTTCCATTTCGAGGAGAGACTTGTGGATGTGGAGAAGCGCCTCGCGCAAGGCAACCAGTTTCTGCCGCGCCGGAGTATCCCGCGAGTCGCCTTGATTGGAATAGGGGTCCTTGGTCTGAGCCACGTCACGCTCCTGCGTCCGAAATGAATTCCGAAGTGCTGGCTTCTATTCTGCCGTGCTCCCCTTGGCGCGCACCACCAAATTATTCTTCACTCCGAGCACTTTGGGAATGGAAGATGCCCGGGTGCCGGCGAGAGCCTTGTCCGAATTAGTCTCGACAAAGCCTTCAAGGGCCACGCTGCCGTTCTTGACGATGATGTGAATCGGGGGCACGTTCTGAATCGCGTAATGCGCGAGGGAGGAGTCTTCGTAGAGAGAACGATAGATGGCATTGCGGAGGTCGTCGTCGGAAGTGGACACGGGAAGGACTTCGATCAGATTAACAACCGTATCGACGCCATCGATGCTTTTGACTGCGGCTTCTGCATTTTCCTTGAGAGTGCGTCGAACGACCTGCCCGGTCAGGGTGGCCTGCCGGCCCTCGAGCGTGAAGTTGATCGAGTCAAAGACCGAATAGAAGGGAAGCAGGAGAATTTGATGGCGAATCTCGGCGGAGAGACTGGGAGGTAGCGTTTCTTTGGGATTTTGTGTCTTCTTCGCCGCCGAGGTCTGCCCCGCGAACGCGGCGTAACAGCCAGAAGAGACCAGAGCCACAGTTGCAGTCCAGACGAATAAGCGGCGCAAGGGATGGGACCTCATGGTTTCTCGATCACGGCCCGCTGAATCGACTCCCTGCAGCATGCAAATCCTTAGCGACTGCTGGCGCATGCTGTATATTGATAGCATACGACAGGGCATCGCAGCTCTCATGCGATTGTAAGTGGTCGATTACCCCTGGAGAAAGTCAAGCACGTGCTGGCCATAGCTCATCGTGGCGCGTCCGGATACGCGCCTGAAAATACGTTTGCGGCGTTCCGGCGCGCGGTCGCGCAGGGCGTTTCGTTCATTGAGACGGATTTGCACTTAACTCGTGATGCGCACTTTGTGGCGATTCACGATGAGACCGTGGACCGCACCACCAACGGACACGGCGCAATCCAGGAGATGACGCTGGCCGAAGTGCGGCGGTTGGACGCGGGGTCGTGGTTTGCCAGCGAGTTCATGGGCGAGCGGATTCCCACACTGGAAGAGGTCCTGGAGTTCACAAAAAAGAACGACGTGGTCTTCTATCTGGAGCTGAAGCCCAGCGGTTTCTGGGGCGGCGAGCATGCGATGATCAGCGCGCTTCGCGATTCCGGCGAAATTCAAAGGTGCGTGATTATCTCATTCGATCCCGCGATTCTGGCCGCGCTGCGCAAGATAGAACCCACACTGATGACCGGGCTGCTCTACAACGGTCAAATCGAGAATCCTTTCGAAAAGGCGCTGGAAATAGGGGCCCGACAACTTGCTGTGCGCGCCGATCTGGTGACTCCGAACCTGCTGCAGAAGGCTCGCAGTAAAGACCTGCAGGTCGTATGCTGGACGGTGAATTCCCCCGCGCACATGCGCATGCTGGCTTCCGCAGGCGTGGACGGGATTATGAGCGACTATCCGGACCGTCTGCTGACGGTGCTGAAGAAATAGCCCGGTAAAGAGCGAGAAACTGCGCGACGGTCAATTGTTCGGCCCGGCTGTCCTCCCGAAGTTTCAATCCCTGCAAAATCTGGCGAACGCGCTCCGGAACGGCAAGCGGGCGCAGGTTGTTCGAAAGCGTTTTTCGCTTTTGCGCAAAGCAGGTCTTCACGAACTCCAGGAATTTCGCGGCCTCTTGCGCCTGCATGTTTGCCGCTTCGCCCGGAAATCTCAGGCTGACCAAGGCAGAGGCAACTTCCGGCTGCGGTCGAAAGGCCGCAGGGGGAAGGCGCAAAGCGAAATCAGGACGCGCATAGAACTGGGTGACAACGGAGAGGTAGCCATACTGCTTTGTGCCGGGCCGCGCCGTGAGCCGGGCCGCGACTTCGAGCTGGATCACGATGTGAGCCACGTCAATCTGCGCTGCATATTCGAAGAAGTGGTGGAGAATCGGCGACGTGATGTAGTACGGCAGATTGCCGTAGATGCGCATCCTTCGTCCTGCGGCCAGCGCGGCGAGGTCGGTCTCCAGGATATCACCCTGCACGACTGTGAGATTGGAATGCCTCTGAGCAAGGCCTTGCAATGAGGCGACGAGCGGCGGATCGAGTTCCACCGCGATCACCCGCGCGTTTGATTTCAAAAGATGCTCCGTCATCTCTCCGTGGCCGGCGCCGATTTCAATCCAGCAGTGATCCTCGGCGGAAACTTGCGCCGGAGGTTGCAGGCCATGCGGAGAAACACGAATGGCGCGAGCAATTTTTTCGCGCCAGCCGGGATCACCGAGGAAGTGCTGACCGAGCCGTTGTCTGGACATGAAGTTGACGTAGAAAGTTTAGCAGGAGAACGCAGCCTCGAACTGCAGAACGCAAGTGATCGTTGGTGGCCGTGGTAGCATCAAACGGTTCTCCGAACTAGAGGTGAGGCTATGGCGAAGGGATACTGGATTACTTTCTACCGGAGCATTTCGAACGAGAGCGCGCTGGCAGAGTATGGGAAGCTGGCGCGGCCGGCGATCGAGGCAGGAGGAGGGAAGTTTCTTGTGCGCGGTGTGTCGGCCAAGACCTACGAGGAAGGCCTGAAACAGCGGGTGGTAGTGATCGAGTTTGAAAGCCTGGCCAAGGCAGTGGAGACATTCGAGGGGCCGGCTTACCAGGCTGCGCTGAAGCACCTGGCTGGAGCGGCGGTGCGAGACATCCGCTTCGTCGAGGGTGCGTAGCTTCGGAGTGGGATACACATGGAAAATTTGGCTTGTCGGTGTAGGCGCCTTCTTAGGAGACGCAGATCGACTAAGTGAAATGGTTACTGTCGTTTAGAGGGCTGCTGGGGTAACTCGTAGAGGCAGCCGCCAGACAAAGTGCAAGCTCCCAACCCGCCCGCGTTCTAACATCGAAGCAAACGCGGGAAACACAACCGCAGTCGGTGAAGGAACTCGACGATGCCGATGGGTCAGGTTCTCCTCATTGTGTACGGGCTCTTTCTCGTTGCCACGCCCATCTTTGTCATTGCGCTCTACGTGCGATACAGGAAGCTGCGCGCGCGGGTGCAGGCGGGGGAAGAGGAATCCGCCAAGCAATCTGCATCGCTTCGGCGTGAAATCTCCGAGTTGCGGAAGCAAATCGCTGCTCAAAAAGTGGTACCCAGTCCGGTTACTCCGGCAGAGGAAGAGCATTCCCCCACACCACCGGCAATTCACCCAACGCCTGTCGAGCCGGTCAAACGGGAATTTCCTCCCGTAGTGATTCCTCCATCCGTTATCGTGGCGCCGAAGGCGGAGCCCTCGGCGACCTTTGACGTACCACCGAAGGTAGAAGCGCCTCCGCAGAAGAGAGAAGAACCAAAGCCACCCGCTGCGCCGATGCAGCCCGCGCCGCATCCGCCGTTGCCCGCAACACCCCCGCCGCCAGCGGCCCCGGTAGGCAAACCGCCAGCTCCCGCTCCGGTCTCTCCCGTTCCGCCGAAAGCCCCGGCGGAGACCGTACCCACAATGGCTACTTCTGCTCTGGCGCCAAAGGCTCAAGCGCCGGCAACATCCGCGCGCGTTTCCGCGCCTTCTGCCTATTCGCCACTACGATTACCCGCAGCGAAGCCGAGCATCCAGGAGCGGATGAAAAAAGTGTCCGCCTTCGAAGAGGCGCTGGGAACGAACTGGTTGCAAAAGCTCGGCATCGTGCTGCTGGTGCTCGGTGTGGCCTCGTTCGGCATCTACGAACTTGCCGCGCTCGGCAGTTTCGGGAAGGTGCTGGTTTGTTACCTTGCAGCTCTGGCATTGCTGGTTGGCGGGATTTATCTGGAAAAGCATGAACGCTATCAACTCCTGGGCCGCACGGGAATCGGTGGCGGCTGGGCTTTGTTCTTCTTCACCACCTACGCGCTGTATCACGTCGCCGCCATGCGCGTGTTGAATTCCCTGGTGCTCGATTCCACTCTGATGCTGCTTGTGGCGGGGGCAATGGCTGCGCACACGTTGCGCTATCGCTCTCAGCTAGTGACCGGGCTCGCTTTTCTGTTGGGCTACACGACGGTGGCGCTGAGCCAGGACACGGTATACAGCCTTACGGCCGGGGTGATTCTGGCGCTCGGGCTGGTGGCCATGGTCCTGAAGATGGACTGGTACGAACTGGAAGTTTTCGGCATCCTCTCGAGCTACCTGAACCATTTCTATTGGCTATATCGGATTTTGGGAATCGAGGGAGCGCATGGACGTGCCTTCCCGGAATACAGCGCGAGCACGGCCATGCTGTTTTTCTATTGGGTGGTTTTCCGGATTTCGCACCTTGTGCGCAAACCGAAGACGGACACGGATGAGCACGTTTCGACCTCCGCCGCCATTCTGAACTCAACGCTTCTGCTGGCTACGCTGCGTTTCCAATCGGTGCATCCGGAGTTGGCATACCTTGCATTGCTTATCGTGGGCGCTTTGGAGCTTGGGTTTGGACAACTGATCAAGCGGCGCCGCGAAGCCTTTGTGGTGTTGAGCGTCATGGGCGCAGCCCTTTTGCTGGCTGCGGCGCCTTCGCATTATGCGGGCCCTGGAAATGATGTAGCGGTCCTCTGGCTGGTCGGCACGGAGGTTTTTCTGATCACAGGCGTCCTGGTGAAAGAAGTTGTTTTCCAGCGCATCGGTTTGTTTGCCGGGCTTCTTGTCGGCGCCTGGCTGGCATACTCCGATTTTCGGCCCCTGATGACCACGCGCTCAACGAGCGAAACCACGTTAGTGTGGGCGGCGGCGCTCTTTGGTGTTTGCGCCGTGGCGTTCTACTTGAATGCCCTGGGCATCGGACGAAAGTGGAGCAGTTATTTTGAGGAGTCTCCCGACCGCGAACTCCTGACTTCACATTCCTATTTGGGCGCGCTTGCGGCGGCCGCCGCAATGTGGGCGTTTCTAACGAAAGACTGGACGGCGCTGGGATTTGCCGGCCTGATGGTGATCCTCGCGGCCCTGGGAAGGGAACTGGAGTCGCAGCATCTTCAATTGCAGTACTTGTTCTTCGGCGGCCTGGTTGCGTGGAGGGCATTTGCGTTCAACCTGCATCTCGAAAGCACGAACGGCCTTCACGTGAAGATGCGGCTCCTAACGATGCCTCTTCTCGCGGCAGCGTATTACGTAACCGCAAAACTGGCGGCGCTGCACGATGCGGACGAGCAGCGGATCCTGCGAGGGCTGTTTGCCGCGGCGGGAACGGCTGCGTTGACATTGCTGATCCGCCTGGAGTCGCCGGAGTTGTGGAGGCCCGTAGCGTTCATCGTGTTTGCCATCGTGCTGGCGGAAGCCGGGCGCGCGTTGAAATATCCTGTGCTGGCGTGGCATACGCACCTGATCTGCCTGTTGGCGGCCATCGCGGCGCTGAGCGCCGATCCGCACAATCTGCACCGCTGGCACACTTTGCCGGTCCATGGGTTGAGCGCACTCCCCGTGATTGCGGGATTCTATTGGCTTTCTTGGCGAGGCACGAAGGAAGCGGATCATCACCTGCCGGTGACACGCGCTGCGTATACATGGGCTGCCAGCGCCTTGATGCTTTGGGCGCTATTCGAGTTGTTGCCTGAGCCGTGGATCGCCGTAGGCTGGATTGCATTTGCCGTAGCGCTCACCCTGGCGGCGCGCTGGATGAACTATGCGCACCTGGCGCTGCAGGCGAATGTGGTTGCTCTGTGTGCCACACTGCGGACCATCGATGCGAATTACGGGATCGAACAAACGCTTTGGGCGGGAATTAGTCTCCGTGTCATGACCGTCTCGATCGTGGCGGCAGGATTGTACTTCGTCTCCCGAAAAGGAGCGCCAAACGAGGAAGTCAGGCGCGGCGTTACGTTCTTGCATTCTTTCGCGGCGACCGGATTGCTCGCGGGCCTGATGTACTTCGAAGCGCCGAATGGCTGGCTGGCGCCGCTGTGGGCGGGATTTGCGATGGCGCTGGCACTGGCCGACCGGAAATGGGAAAGCGAAGAGCTGCCGTGGCAGGCGCATATTCTCTCACTATTCGCTTTTGCCCGGGCTCTCTTTCTGAACCTGCAGTTGACTGCGACATGGCACAACTGGAGCGTGCGGCTGCTCTCTGTGACGCTCGTAGCCGTGATTTTCTACGCGATGGCGCGCGTGGTGCGCATTCCCGAGGAGTGGCGAAGGCGAGACATGCATCACGCTTATTCCTGGGCGGCGTCTTTGCTGGCTTCTTGCGTGCTGTGGCATGAGTTGCGACCGCTCGGCGTGGCGGTGGGCTGGGCTGCTTTTGGGTTGATCTTGTTCGAATACGGGTTGCTGCGGAAGATCGCGCAATTCCGGTATCAGGCCTACGTGGCGCTGGTAGCGGCGTTCACGCGAATCTTCTTCGTGAACCTTGTTTCGGCAGCTCCCGGTGAGTTCTGGGGAACCCGGCTCTACACCATTGCGCCCCTGGTGCTGATTTTCTTCTTTGTGTATGCGCAATTACCGGAGAAAGCCTCGTCAAAGGAAGAAAGCGAGGAGATCGCTCGAGACCGCGCGTTGCACATGGACGCACTCCTGGCTTGCCTGGGAACCGCGGCGATTGTGGCGCTTCTCCGATATGAGTTCATGGGCGAGTGGGTGGTGACGGCGTGGGCGGCGCTGGCGTTCGTTCTGTATGCGGTTGGGTATTTGCTCAGGCGGGATTTGTTCGCTTGCCAGGGAATGATCGTCACCGTGCTCACTTTCTGGCGCGGCGTGGCCCACAACTTATTCGGCAGCGGCTATTTCACAGAGGGAGACTGGAAGGGACGGTACGTGGTCGTCAGCGCGGCGGTCGCGCTTTTGTTAGCGAGCCTGGCGTTTGCGTTTCCACTGCGTAACCGGAATGCTCCTGCGTCGGGCACTACGCTCACGCGTCGCGTTCTCGGGGCAATCGCCCGGCGGCCGGAGCAGCTGCAATTCTTTGCGGCCGTCGTACTGCTGTGGCTGATGCTGACGGTGAAAATGAACGCTGGGATGAAGACCGTAGCCTGGGGCATTGAGGGCGTAGGAATCATCGTGCTTGCGTTGATCGTGAAGGAGCGCAGCTTCCGGCTAGCGGGACTAGGACTGCTCTTACTGTGCGTGGCGAAAATCATGGCGCTCGATGTCTGGGGCTTACAAGCGCGCGATCGCTACATCACCCTGATTATTGTGGGCAGCGCGCTCTTGCTGGTCTCCTATCTCTATAGCCGCTATCGGGAAACCATCCGGCAGTTCTTATGAGACGTTCGATTCTATTCCCGGTATTTTTTCTTATTGTGTGCGCTTCGGCAGGAGCGATTTACTACGCCCAGAGGCGACAGAAGGCGAGTCGCGTATCTCCCAATGCGATTGTCGAATGGGCCGCCGACGCGCAGCGCGACATTACGCTGGCGCCGATGCGGTTGACGCGGTTGTCGGACGAAGAGGAGATCGCCATCGGCCGACGGCTCGCGTCGCAATACTCCTACAAAGATCAGGGACTAAGCGCACAACAGAAAACCTTGGAGAACTATGTGCGGCAAGTGGGTGGAAAGGTAGCGGTGCATGCACATCGGTCCTTGCCGTACGAATTCCATCTGATCCCGAACAAAAACACGATGAATGCTTTTGCGCTTCCTGGCGGGCCCGTATTCATCGGGGAAGGCCTCACAGATTTGATGGTGACCGAGGATGAACTCGCCAACGTTCTGGCGCACGAAGTGGAGCACATTGACCATTACCACGCCGTCGAACGCGTGCAGATCGAAGCACAGATGAAGCACTTGAGCCTGGACGGGATGCAGGATCTTGTGCAGTTTCCCCTTTCCCTTTGGGAAGCGGGCTACCACAAAGACGAAGAGCTGGAAGCGGACCGCGAAGGAATGTTTTTGGCCGTGCAGGCAGGCTATTCGCCTTACGGCACGGTGAAAATGATGGAAGAGTTCGCGAAACTCGAGAAGGAGTACGTAATTCACGCGGAAACGCCGCAGGAAGAGCTGTCACAGCTGGCTGTGGAGAGCCTCGAAGGCTATTTCCGCACGCATCCTTTGCCCAGCGAGCGCCTCGACCAGGCAAACCGAATCATTGCCGAACAGCATTGGGAATTGCGCACGGAGCAGAAGCCCTTTCACCTGGAATTGGTAGTTCATAATGGCCAGGTCGTCGGTCCTTAGCTTTGAAAAACCGGCAATAAGCTGCACTGCTAGCTTGACGGTACGACTGTGGTCCGATAGCGTTAGAAATTCGTTCGAACATGAGAATACTTTTTGCTGCATCCGAAGCATTGCCCTATGCGAAGACCGGCGGTTTGGCTGATGTGGTCGAGGCGCTGCCTCGCGCGCTGGTGAAGTTGGGTCATGAAGTGGCCGTGTTTTTGCCCCGCTATCGCGGCGTGAAGACCACCGGGGTGAACATGCCCAGCTTGACCATTCCTCAGGGAACCCGCTTGCGGTTTCCCGCGATCACAAACGACGGACTACATCGCGGGGTGCGCTATTTCTTCCTGGACGATCCCTTCTATTTCGATCGCGACGGCATCTACGGCGATCGGAACCACGAATACCCAGACAACGCCGAACGCTTCACTGAGTTTTCCCGGGCGGCCATCGAGCTGACAAAGCAGATCTGGATGCCGGATTTGGTTCATTGCCACGACTGGCAAACCGCCATGGTGCCGCTGCTACTGCGGACTTCCTATGGAGACGATCCGGTGGTGAAGGGCTTGCCGGTGGTGTTCACGATTCACAACATGGGTTACCACGGGCTTTTTCCGAGAGACGCCATGGATCGCGCAGGAATTCCCGCCGGGGTCTTTCATCCCGGGGGGATCGAGTTTTTCGGCAACGTCAATTTCCTCAAGGGCGGACTGGTCTATTCGGATTTTCTGACGACGGTGAGCCGCAGATACGCCGAGGAGATTCAAACCTCCGAATTTGGATTTGGACTCGAGGGCGTCATCCGTATGAGAGCCGACCGCCTCGTGGGCATCCTGAACGGCGTGGATTACTCGTCGTGGAGTCCGGACAAGGATTCGCTGATCCCGGCGAAGTACTCTTCCAAAAATCTTGCGGGGAAGAAGGTCTGCAAGGAAGCGCTGTTGGATGAATTCAAGTTGCTGAAAGACAATCCCAATCGGCCGGTGCTCGGGATCGTCTCGCGATTTGCCGACCAAAAGGGCTTCGACCTGATCGCGCGAATTGTGCGGGAGTTGCTGCAGGAAGATATTCTGCTGGCAGTGGTGGGGACGGGCGAGCGCCGGTACGAGGAGATGTTCCGCGCGCTGGCGAGCGATTATCCCGGGCGCGTTGGCGCCGTCGTCGCGTACGACAATCGCTTGGCACACCTGGTGGAAGCCGGCTCGGACATTTTCCTGATGCCCTCAAGATACGAGCCCTGCGGGCTGAACCAGATTTACAGCTTGCGATACGGGACTGTACCGGTTGTGCGAGCAACCGGAGGTCTCGACGACACGATCGAATCCTTCGACCTGGAGCATGGGACCGGAACGGGATTCAAGTTCTGGGAGTACTCCGGCGGCGAGTTGCTACACACCATCCGGCTGGCCCTGCACTATTACTCCGACGAAGGCGTCTGGAAACGCATACAGCTCAACGGGATGGAAAAAGATTTTTCGTGGAACACGTCGGCGGCGGAATATGCGAAACTATATGAAGCTGCCCGTGCAGCGCGAAACCAAACTGCAGTTCCATCATCTAATTAATCCAGGAAAGCGGCTGCCCTTTTTTGTAGCCGGTCGAGGAACAACAAAAGCTATGGCTGAGAACATTTTGACAGTGAACGATGGAAATTTTGAATCAGAGGTAGTGACCGCGAGCAAGGCTCAACCGGTCATGGTCGATTTTTGGGCGGAATGGTGCCGTCCGTGTCACATGCTGGCGCCAACGGTTGCGGAGATTGCGCAGGACTATGCCGGCAAGCTCAAGGTGACGAAACTCAACGTGGATGAGGCCATGAATTCGGCGGGCCGCTTCAACATTCGCGGCATCCCTACACTATTGGTCTTCAAGGATGGACAGGTGGTGGAGCAGATCGTCGGCGCCGTGCCGAAGGATCAGATCACTAAAGCGCTCGAACGTCACATCGGCTAAGCACGTCTTCCGAAGGACCCCGGAACTTGGCCACGACACAGTCCGCTCCCTCCAGGCGTATCAAACCCGCAGACCACCCGCCCTTGCTGGCGGGTGAGCGCGGGCCGGCGGCAATTTCCAGGCCCGGCCTTCATGAAACGGTTTTGAAAGTCCTGGGCGCATTGCCTCGGGGACGGGTTTTGGATTGTCCGACGGGCGAAGGGGCCCTGGCGGAAAAACTGGTGGCCGCGGGGTTCGATGTGCGAGCCTGCGACCTCTACGATGAGCTGTTCCGGCTAGACGGTGTGGAGATCAAGAAGGGCGACTTGAGCGGAACGTTGCCCTACCCGAACCAGTCCTTTGACTACATCACCTCGCTCGACGGCTTGGAGCACATCGATTCGCCGCCCAATGCCTTCCGCGAGTATCGCCGGTTGCTCAAACCGAACGGGCACCTGGTCATCAGCGTTCCCAACATCATGAACGTGGAGGAACGTCTGAAGTGGTTGATGTTCGGCTATACCTCTCACTTCAAGCCACTGTCAGATCAGTTCAAGGCGAAGATCCACTATGACACAGCGGGAAAGCATGAGATCTCCGTCCACGCGAATCCGATCGGCTACAACGAGCTTCGCTATTTTCTAGAACTGAACGGATTTGAGATTCAGGGTGTTTACCGAGACCGGGTGAAGGCGAATCAGTGGCTGTATTTTCCGATCACCACGCTTATTCGTCTGGTTGCCGCGCTGATTCCGGAAGCTCGCAAGCGGGACCGCTGGACCCGCGAACTGGCTTCCGATCCCGTGCTTTTGGGCGGGAACACGCTGATCATCCATTCCATCCTCAAGAAGTGAAAGTCGATGATCGTGGCCGGGGAAAAGCGCATACGGTGTACATGGGCCTCGAACGAACTCAGCACCAAATACCACGATGAAGAATGGGGCGTACCTGTACACGACGACCGGGAGTGGTTCGAGTTCCTGATCCTGGAAGGCGCGCAGGCCGGGCTGAGTTGGGACACGATCCTGCAGAAGCGGGAACGCTATCGCGAAGTGCTGTCCGGGTTCGATCCTGCGAAAGTCGTTCGCTTCGATGCAAAGAAAACCCGCGCGCTGCTGCGCGACCCGGGAATCGTACGGAACCGGCTGAAAATCGCGGCCACGGTGGCCAACGCGAAGGCGTTCCTGCAGTTGCAGAAGGAATTTGGGAGCTTCGACAGCTTCATCTGGGAATTTGTTGGCGGTAAACCCATTCAGAATCATTGGACGCATCACAAACAGGTACCCGCGAAGAGTCCGCTTTCTGTCGCCCTGAGCAAGGACTTACTGAAGCGCGGATTCCGCTTCGTTGGCCCCAGGATTTGCTACGCCTTTATGCAAGCCACCGGGCTCGTGAACGATCACCTGGTTTCATGCTATCGGCACAAGGAACTGCAATAGCCCAGACTCACGAGTGTTGAGTTCCTGTGGGTACGCCTTTAGCCGTTCTGCAAATGCCAAGAAAAACACGAGGCCTGCAGGCCGCTTGCGGGCTCGCAACGGTTTTGTTAGCTTTGTAAGTGAGCGGGCGTCGTATAATGGCAATATAGAAGCTTCCCAAGCTTCGGACGTGGGTTCGATTCCCATCGCCCGCTCCAGACTTCTTGAAACGAACCCACTTAGGCTGCGCTTGACTCCAATTCAGCACTTGACTCCAATTCAACCGCTGACCCTTCTATCTTTTCGGCCAACCTGTTGACTGCACGGCGTTGCGAATCACCAACCACGTGCCCATACTTCTGCAACGTAGTCTTCGCATCGCGGTGACGCATTTGCTTCTGCACAACGGTCAGCGGTGCGCCTTCTTCCAGAAGTTCACTCGCTGCCGCGTGACGGAATGCGTGAGTACCTGTGCGCGGAATGCCCAGCTTGTCTTGCACTGGCCAGAGTCCGTACTCAGTCACCTTCCCTACGGAATAGGAATTGCCATTCCGGTTGGCGAACAGGTAGCTGTTCGGATTCTCACGCCACTCCGTCTTCAGGAAGGCGCGAAGTCTCTTTTCCAGTGCTGCTGGCATGGGCTGAAACGCTTCGTCGCTGCCGAAGCAAAGACCAAGTTTTGCAGCCAACAGTGCTCCCACGAATCCACGCGCCGCCGACACCTTGAGTGGGCGAGAAAGAATTTGAAGGCTTGGCGAAGGAAGCGAAAAGCGAGAAGGAGCAACTGATGGAAGAGATTCTAACCTGGTTGCGAGAGAACGACCTCGAACCCACCGTCGAGAATGTGCTGGACCTGAACTACATGGGCGACGTGAAAAGCCTGCGCCAGTTGGAAGAAGATTATCCCGAGGATTACGCCGAACTGATGGAGTGCATCCGGGACGGTATCGTGAAAAGGTAGAAACAAACGAGACGTCGACAAGTTCCAGCTTGTCGACGCCTCTGACCAAAACAACCTGTATAGGAGGCTGAATGGCTAATTTGAAGTCTACCGTTGGTCTCTCCGCTTAGGGTCGAAAAACCGCACCCCGTTCGAAAGAGTCCACGTTG
>Ga0187772_10000236_pt1 | contig 23810 bp, 23 predicted proteins | sample 0116_SJ02_MP15_2_FD_133137 | JGI IMG/M metagenome (GOLD analysis project Ga0187772, IMG submission 133137) | Tropical peat soil microbial communities from peatlands in Department of Meta, Colombia - 0116_SJ02_MP15_20_MG | ecosystem: Environmental > Terrestrial > Soil > Wetlands > Peat | place... | reverse complement strand
CGGAGACTTTCGGCGGGGGCTAGAGGGACGATCGCTGATGGGGACGAGCATCCCAGCTCGGCGAGGTGGGCCGGGACGGTCTCGAACCGCCCGGCGGTTCGACGAGGGCTAACGGGTCGGCACAAGGACGACGGGGAGCTCTCTCATCCGAGTCGTAGGGACGTCGAACGCAACCAGCTCCTCATTCGACCGCGCCGGAGAAGTTGGCCGCCCGCAATCGACGGGCGATCCGAGGCGCGTCATTTCGCGCGAACCTCCAGCGCTGCTCGAGGGTGATTGGAGCCGCGCCCGTGTCGTACGGATGTGCCACGTCATGTCGGAACAACCGTAGGCCCTTCCACGGGACGTCCGGATTCGCGGTCTTGAATGGTCGGCTCGTCTTCTCGGCCGCCTCCGCGAGCATCTCCGTCGCGTGCTCGAGCGCATATCGCGCTTCGAGCGCCGTCTCGACCCGATCTCGGCCTCCTCGAACCTCGAAGGCGACCACTTCGAGATGGCGAAGCATCTCGTCGACCAGGAACCGGTCTCGTTGTTCCGCTTCCTTCACAGCGGAACCCTCTCGGCCTCAACTTGCGGCTCGATCGCCCAATGGAGACCGCCCTCGTTCACGAGGTCCACCTTCCGACCCAAGATGCTCTCGAGGTCGGCATTGAGCTCGGCCTTGACAAGGAGCGAGACCGGCCGCTCCCATTGGACCATCAGGTCCACGTCACTCGTCTTGGTGGCCTGATGCCGACGGACCGAACCAAACACCCAGAGCCGACGAGCCCCGTACGTCCTGCCCAGGCGCAAGATCTCGGCCCGATGGGGTCCGAGGATCTCGTCGATGCCGAGCCCCGTTCCGAGAGCGATCGGGCGGATTTTCGGTACCCTCCAGCGACGTGACTTACAACGGGGACAGACGCTCGGATAGCCCCGCCCGCGAATATTCCAGGTGTACACGCAGCGATAGCAGTGACCAAGCCGGCCGATCCGCTTCGTCATCGTCTTACTTATGCGCTGACTTTAATTCACTTATAGCTATCGACCGAATACAGTCGACCAGTTTGCGTTCGCCGGGCCCTGGGACTGCACCCCACTCCGCGTGGGGAGGCGTCTCCGCATGCCTATGAGGGGGTTGAAATCGACGGCAACGGCAGCACGGGACACCAGTGGGCCGGGACGGATTCGAACCGCCGATCTCCGCGTTGTAAGCGCGGCGTCCTCACCGCTAGACGACCGGCCCTCGTTCCGTCGAAGACCCTCCCTCCGTCAAGGCGGTGTCGGTGCTGGCGTGCGCCCGGTGGCGGACGCGTACGGCGAGTCCGTGGCGGAGCTCGGTCATCAAAGGGCCGGGGAGCACCGCCTCCCCCACACCGGCGAGATCCCCATCCCGAAGTAGGACGACCGAGTCGCCCGCGCGGATCTCGGGAGCGGCCGAACGGACGCCCGGGACGAACAGGTCGCCCGTGAGCGGCAACGTCGGATCGACCTCGATGGCGAGGGGGGGATCCGGGAGGAGGCGTCGGGCCCCCGCGATGGTGAGGTGGAAAAGGCCCCGTTCCTCCCGCAGCGTAGCGAGGTCGGTACGTCCGTCGGTGAGGCGCTGGAACCACGGACGGCCGGCGAGCCGCAGCGGCGGAACAAAGAGGCGCTCCGCGGCCGGTCGGCCGAACTGAACGGCAGCCACCTCGGCGAGCTCCTCGCGGACGACGGCGAGCGGACCTCCGGGAACGGGCCCCGCGGGTGCGAGGGATCGCTCGACCGCTGCCCGCAAGGCGGCGAGCGCCTCGGCCGAAGTGGTCCGGTCATCGACCAGGGTCCACTGGACCTCCAGCCCGGCGGGGAGCCGGTCCCGCAGGAAGGCGTACTCCGTCGGGTCCAGGTGCGCCACCACGGATCGGTAGTGGCCGCTCGAAAGGAGGTGATCGAGCGCTCCGGTCACCGCGGCCCGTTCGGGCTCGGACCAGTCCCCCGTCACCGGGATGTCGTAGTGTCGCGCAGGGGGCACGTCCTCGAGCTCGCGGGGGACGAGCCCGATCGGCGAGCTCACCGAGACGGTGTGGAGCCGCTCGAGCCCGGCGAGGCCCTCGAGCGCGGAGGCGAAGCGGCGGTGCGATCGGGAGGTGCGGTACGGCTTGCGCTGGGAGCACGGTACGAGGAGGAGGACCGACTTCGAGGGGGGCGGTCGATACCGCTCGATGAGCCGGGCGCGGAAGCGCACCATCTCGGGCCGCCGATGGGATTCCGCGAGGACGTACGATCGGGTCGCGGTCGCGGTGACCGGGGTCCGCCCTTCCAAGAGCGGGCCGAGGTCCCGATCGGTGTACCGAAGCATCTCCGCGAGCACCGGCTCCGAGGAGAGCCGGGCCTCCACGAGCTCCCGCAGACGACCGGCCCGCAGGGCGGTCCGGGTCTCGCGCATCGCACGCCGGTAGGCGGCGCTCGCGTGCCGCTCGAGCGCATCTGCGCCCCCGCCGGAGCATCCCGCGCAGTCGCAGAGGTGCTCCGCGCGGGCCGCCTCCGGCTCGAGCGCACCCAGCGTGGGGTCGAGGAACGCGCCGTCCGCCGCCCGCAGGAGGCCCTCGGTCGTGTCGACCAGGTCGACTCCGAGGTAGACGAGCAATGGGATCCGGTGCGGGAGGGCGACGCGCGGGCACCAGAGGAGGGGGGCGGATCCGAGCGCGCTTCGGAGGCTCCTCACCGCCGTGGGAAACGATGGGCCCTCGGCCCACAGCGCGCGGGCGTTCCCGAGGGCCAGGAGTGCCGGAGCGCGGTCGCGGAGCCCGCGCGCGGCTTCGCCGTCGAACGGCGCATGAACAACCCACGCCGCCTCTCCCGCCGCCGCGAGGCCGCCCGAGGCGCCCGTGATCTCGGGCGCCGAGACCGGATAGGAGAGCTCGAACCGCTCTCGCCCGCCGGAGATCGCGAGGCGGCGCGTGCCGACGGGCGCGGGAAGCGACTCGAGGCGGAGCGCGCCTTCTCCGTCGCCGCTCGGTCGGCTCTCGAGAAGCGCAGGTACCTCGAGGCCGACGAGCGACCCGAGCGCGGCGCGCCCTCCGAGCGCGAGCCCCTCGACGCGGTCGACCGATCGCGGCATCGCCCTCGGGCTGCTCGACACGCGGAGGGTCGGGTCAGCCCGTTTCGGCCGACTTTGCCGGTCGCCTTCGCGCCCGGACCGAAGCGCTCGGGGAGGGGAAGAACTCGTTCCAGGCCGCGACGAGCGCCTCTCGTCGGTCGGCCCCCGCCTCGGAGCGGCCCCGCTTGCCAAAGAGGGGGTCGTGGGTGTCCCGCACCTCGCGGAGGAACTCCTCGGGGCGCTCGCTCGCCTTCTCGAAACCGTAGAGGATCAGTTCTCGGAGAAAGCTCGAGCGCCCGCGCCAGCCGATGCGCCGGCGCACGGCCGGATTGAGGTGGCGCTTCGCGAGTCGCCAGACCTCGTTGGTCGTCCGATAGTCCCGCGCGGAGAGCCCGATCATCACCTGCGGCATGGTCGTCGAAAATCGGCACCGGCCCCTGCCTCTTTACGTGCCGGGGGCCGCGAATCGTTGGATTACCGGGGCCAAACCCACGCCGGGCCGTATGGAACGAATACAGCGAGGAGGACGCCCACGAGGTACAGCGCCCCGAGCGCGAAATGCCGCTCGAACGGGATCCGGGCGTCGGTGGGGCGCCGCGCAAGCTGGGCATCGGTGACCGCGAGGAGGACCGCCATCGCGGCGAGCGCGAGGTAGTACGCGACCGCGAGCCCCTCCGCGAGACCGAAGAGGGCGAGCAGCCCAAGCGCCACGACGTGCAGGATCGCGATGAGCCGGACCGAACGGACGACCCCGAGCCGGACGGGCACCGAGAACAGGCCGAGCGCTCGATCGCTCTCGAGGTCCCCGAGACTGTGGATCGTCTCGAACGCGGTGCCCCACGCGAGGAGCCCCCCGACCGCGCAGAGGACGGGGAGCGGTAGGGCTCCTTCGACGGCGACGTAGACCGCGCCCGGCGTGAGCGCCTGGACGAGGCCGAGAAAGGCGGTGGTCAGCGACGTGAACCGCTTCGTGTAGCTGTACCCGAAGACGAGCGCCAGGGCGACCGGTGCGAGGACGAAGGCGAGCGGATTGAGCAGGTACGCCGCGATCACGACGATCGCCGCGCTCGCGAGCGCGAAGCCGAGCGCGAACCCCGCGGAGGTGCGTCCGGCGGGCACCGCACGATCGCGCGTGCGGGGGTTCTTCGCGTCCAGCCGACGGTCGGCCCAGCGGTTGAAACTGTGCCCCGCGTTGCGCGCCGCCACGAACGCGATCACGACGAGCGCGACGACCCAGAGGGAGGGAAGGCCGTGCGCGGCGAGGAAGAGGAACGCGAGCGCGAACGGTAGATTCAGCCCGAGGGTCTGGATCTCGAGGAACCGCCCGAGCTCCTGCGCCGGGCCGCGGGAGGTCCCCGGGAACGCGGTCACGGGGGACGCGGACCGAGGAGGCGGGCGAGGACCGGATCCTCCCGGACGAGCCGGTCGACCGCGCGCACGGCCTCGGGATCGGGCCGGATCTCGTCCGGCCACGGACGGGGGAAGCCGTCCTCCGGGCGCTTACGGGTCGCGTCGATCCCGACCTTCGTGCCGAGGTTCGGGACCGGGTTCGAGATCGACAGCTGGTCGACCGGCCCCTGGGAGATCTCGAAGTCCCGGCCCGGGTCCGCCTGCAACCCGACCCGGTAGAGGACCTCCGAGAGGTCACGGACGTCGACGTCCTCGTCGACGACCACGAGATACCGCACGAACATCATCTGGCCGAGGCCCCAGAGGGCGTGCATCACCTTCCGAGGATGCTCGGGGTAGCTCTTGCGGATCGACGCGATCGCGACGTTGATGAAGAGCCCCTCCTGCGGCAGGTTCAGGTCGACCAGCTCGGGGAGGACGAGCCGGATCACGGGCCGGAAGATCCGGGTCACGGCCTCGCCGAGGACCGAGTCCTCCGTGGGCGGCTTGCCGGTCACGGTCGTGAGGTAGTGGGGGTGCTCCCGACGGGTCACGCACGTCACATGGAACACGGGGAACGCCTCGGGCGCCGAGTAGTACCCCGTGTGGTCCCCGAACGGGCCTTCCACGTGCCGCTCGGTCGGATCGACGTATCCCTCGAGGACGATCTCGGCCTCCGCCGGCACTTCGAGGTCCACGGTCCGCGCCGGGACGAGCTCGACCGGCTCGCCGCGGACGAACCCCGCGAAGACGAAGTTCGAGATCCCCTCGGGCACCGGCGCGAGGCCCGAGAAGATCGTCGCCGGGTCGGCGCCGATCACCGCGGCGACGGGCATCCGTTCGCCGCGCGCGCACCACTTGCGGTAGTTGTTCGCGCCGACGCGGTGGATCTGGAAGTGCATCCCGAGCGTGTCGGGTCCGTACTGCTGGAGGCGGTAGATTCCCGTGTGCGGCTCGCCCGACTCGGGGTCCTTCGTGATCACGATGGGGTAGGTGATCGTGCGCCCCCCGTCCCCCGGCCAGCATTTCAGGATCGGGAGCCGGTCGAGGTCGACCGTCGGCTCCACGACCTCCTGGCACGGCCCGGAGCGGACCCGCTTCGGAGCGAGCGAGCGCAGGGTCGACAGGGTCTCGATCGTCCCCGGCAGGTCCCGGACCGCCCCGAGGAGCCCGGCGGGAGGTCGCAGGCGGACGAGCCGCTCGATGCGCGAGCCGATCTCGTCGACCGACTCGGCGCCGAGCGCGAAAGCGATCCGGCGAGGGGCCCCGAGGAGGTTGGTGACGACCGGCATGGCGGCGCCCGGCACGGTCTCGAAGAGGAGCGCGGGGCCGCCGGCGCGCAGGACCCGCCGGGTCACCTCCGTGATCTCGAGGTCTCTCGAGACCGGGCGCGAGACGCGGGCGAGGTCCCCCCGCGCCTCGAGTGCGCCGAGGAACTCGCCGAGCGAGCGGAACGTCACGACCGCCGCCGAGTCCTCCCGCTTATTAAACGACCGATGGCGGAGCCGTAGGTTCATATCGGAACCTGCGTTGCCCCTAGCCCGGACCGATGCAGGCCGTCACGCTCGAGTTCCGGACCGAGGATCTCGTACTCCTCGGCGTCGTGCCGAAGGGCCTCTTCGACCGGTACGAGGAGGTCGAGCTCCTCGAGACCCTCCGCCTCGAGCAGGGCTGGCGGCTCCAACTGCTCCGCGTGCGCCGGCGCGGACCGCTCCGCACGGCGACCGAGCTCGAACGGGAGTCGCGGCGGATCCGCGGGCACTACGGCCTCGAGAGCTTCGAGCTCGTCGAACGTCGACCGCGTACCCGCGACTACATCCTCCTGGTCCGCCAGCGGAACCCCGAGTGGCTCCGCGGGCTCCTCTCGCTCGCGGGCGGCGAGATCTCGCCCACGGCGCCGTTCCGTCTCACGCCCGAGAAGGTCGTCGCGTCGTTCCACGGCGAGGAGCGGGCGCTCCGGCGCGTCTTGAAGCGGCTCGACCGCGAGGAGTTTCCCTACCGGATCCTCCGCGCGTCCGCGCATCCGTACGTCGCCGACCGCGCCCCGGCGTCGCTCACCCCCCTGCAGGCGCAGCTGATCGGGCGCGCATGGGTCCTCGGCTACTACGCCGTTCCGCGGCGGATCACCCTCACCCGGCTCGCGCGACAGAGCGGCCGGAGCGCCCCGGCCCTCGGCAAGATCCTCCGGCGAGCGGAGGGCCGTCTCGTGGCCCGGTGGCTCACCGCCGAGGGCGGTGGCGCCGAGCCCGGCGGAGCGGAGCCGCCGCCCGCGCTGAAGGAATCGTAAAGAGCGACGGCCCATCGAGGACGCCGTGCCCGGACGGCCGAACGCGGTGATCGTCGAACGGCTCACGGACGCGCCCGCCGCGCGTCTTCCCCGCAAGGCCACCGCGGGGTCCGCCTGCTTCGATCTCGCCGCCGCCGAGACGGTCGACCTCGAACGCGGCCGGGTCCAGCTCGTGCGGACCGGGCTCAAGGTGCGGTGCCCGGCCGGCACCTTCCTCGAGGTCCGCCCGCGCAGCGGCCTCAGCACGCGGGGCGTGTTGATGGTGAACGCCCCGGGGACGATCGACCGGGACTACTCCGGGGAGGTACGGGTGCCGCTCACCTACCTGTTCGACGGAACCTACCGCATCGAGGCCGGGGACCGGATCGGTCAGGCCCGCCTGGTGCCGGAGATCCCGACCCGCTTCCGACCGGGGCGGGTCCGGGAACGGCCCTCCCGCACGGGGGGCTTCGGCAGCACGGGGCGCTAGGGCGTCACGGGAACTCGGAGAGCACCCGCTGGACCCGCTTCGGCGGAGGAGGCGCCGGCGCCCGACCGCCCGCGGCCTCCGCCTGGACCTTCTCGAGCATCTCGTGCATGCGCCGCTCTCGGGCGAAGGCGGCCCGGTGGAGACCGACGTCGCGCGTCCCCTCCGCGACGAGGACGACCGCCCGCCCGCTGCGGGCCCGCCCGGTCCGGCCCCGGCGCTGGATGGTGCGGATCACGTCGGGGATCGGCTCGTAGAAGACGACGAGATCGGTCGACGGGATGTCGAGCCCCTCCTCCGCGACGGAGGTCGCGACGAGGCAGTTGATCTCGCCCCGGTGGAATCGGTCGAGGAGGCTGACCTGCTCCTTCTGGGAAAGCCCCTCGTCCTCGCCGTGGGTCGCCTGACCGACGAACCGGGCGGCCCGAACGACGGGATCCCCGAGTTTCCCGAGCTCGGTCACGAGACGATCGACCGTGTCGCGGTACTGCGAGAAGACGATGACGCGGGCGTTCGGCTGGCGGTGGAGCTCGTCCCGCACGATGCGCACGGCGGTCGCGACCTTGGGATGCTCGAGCGTGATCTGGTCGAGCTGGCGCCGAACGTTCTCCACGTCGGGATCCCCGAGAAAGGCGCGCTGCGACGGCGACCATCGCTTGCCCTCCACGGGGACCTGGCGCCGGAAGTACTCGCGGAGCGAGTCGACCCCCTGGCTCTCGATCAGCTCGAGGGCATGGAGGCCCTTCATCGCCGCGGCCTGGGCGGTCACCGCCGACCAGAGGAGACCCGGGGACGCGCCACCCCCGGCCCGCTCTCCCTCGATGCGCCGATGGAGCCGGGCCCCGACCTCGATGAGCACCCGCCGGGTCGCCTCCCCCGGGGGGAGGAGGTCGAGGCGACGGAGCACGTCGATCTGCCGCTGGACCGCCGTCCGAAGGAGGATGGCGAGGTGGCGGACCTCGACCGGGACGGGGACGGAGACCGTTTCGACCCCGATCCCGTGGATGTACGGGAGGACGTCGGGCGAGGCCTCCGTTCGGTACTCGAACCGCTCGATCCCGAGATGGGCCCACACCTCCTGGATCCGACGGAGGGTGCCGCCCGGCGAGGCGGTCATCGCGAGCACTCGGGCCCGCGGGCCGTCGCGATTTGCCTGGCCGAGGGTGACGTACGGGTAGTCGCCGACCGCCCGATGGGCTTCGTCGAAGACGATCAAGGAGAACGTGGCGAGGGGGAATCCCCCCTCGGCGAGGTCGTTGGCGATGACCTGGGGGGTCGCGACGACGACCTGCGGGGGTCGAAGGAGCGCGGCCCGCCGTTCCGGCGGGATCGCGCCGGTGAGCACCAGCGGCTCGGGAGCAAGGAGCGCGCGGGCGACCTCGCGGGCGTGTTGGACGACGAGCGGTCGCGTCGGCGCGAGGAAGAGCACGGACTCGGTCGGGCGACGGAGGAGGAACTCCGCGATCACGCGGAGCGCGATCGCGGTCTTCCCGAGCCCCGTCGGGAGCACCACGAGCGTGTTGTGATCGATCGCCGCCTCCGCGACGTGCGCCTGGTAGAGCCGGTCCTCGAGCGCGCCGGGCCGAACGCGCGGATGTTCGACGGACCCCATTGTCGTTCGACCCTCGACCGACGACTGCACCGCTTTATTTGAGACGGTCTACGGCGAACGATGCTGCCCCTCTGGGGGATCGTGACGATCCTCATCGGATCGGCCGCCGCGCTCGGGTACCAGGGTCTCGCGATCGTCTTCGCCTACCAGATGCCGAGGCTCGAGCCGGACCGCGCCCCGGCGGTCCCCGTGGAGCTGCCCACGATCAGCGTGGTGATCGCGGCCCGCAACGAGGAGCTCGACCTTCCGGGGACGCTCGACGATCTCCTCGCCCAGGACTACCCGAACCTCGAGATCCTCGTCGTCGAGGACGGCTCGACCGACGGGACCCGGGCGGTGATCGAGTCGCGCGCCCCGCGGGTCCGTCTCGTCGCCGAAGGTCCGCTCCCCGACGGATGGATCGGGAAGAACTGGGCGTGTGCGACGGGGGCGCGGGCCGCGACGGGGGAATGGCTCCTCTTCCTCGACGCGGACGTCCGCATGCACCCCTCCACGGTCCGCGTGGCCTTCGGCTGGGCGCAGGCGGAACGGGCCGATCTGACCACGCTCGGGACCCGGATCGAGATGGTCGGCTTCTGGGAGCGGCTCGTGATGCCGTTCTACGTTCAGCGGGTCCTCACGGGGTTCCGCACCCCGCGGGTCAACCACGACCGATCGCGGGCGGCGATGGCGAACGGCCAGTTCTGGCTGACCCGTCGGTCGACGTACGAGCGGATCGGGGGCCATGCCGCCGTCCGATCGGAGGTGGTCGAGGACGTGGCCCTCGCGCGACGTTACCGCGCCGCCGGCCTCCGCCTCCGCGTGGCGTGGGCGCCGGATCTCGCCCGCACCCGGATGTACCGCGATCGCCACGAGCTGTTCGAGGGGCTCGTCCGGACCACGCGGGGGGCCGGCACCTCGTCGGCGCGGCTCGCCGCCGACGGGGTCGCGATCGCGGGGTTCTTCCTCCTACCGCTCGCGGTGCTCCCGCTCGGCCTTCTCACGGGCAGCCTCCTCCTTACCGGCGTCGGGGGGTTCCTGTGGATCGCGTTGTTCGGCAAGCATGTCGGCTTCGACCGGGCGATCGGGGCACCGGCGATCTACGGCCTTCTCTTCCCGGCGTCGGCGGGCTTCTACGTGGTCGTGGTCGCCGCGGCCATCGGCCAGCGCCTGCGAGGTGCCCCGATCCGCTGGAAGGGACGCGGCTACGCTCGGGCGGGCTAGGGCCGGCCGAACGGCTAAAGGGGTTCCCCGTCTGGAAGTGAGACGCCCATGGCAGCGACCTTCGACCGGAAGTTCGAGCTCATCATCGGCGGACGAGAGACCCCGGGGACCCGGGGGGAGCACCGGGGCGTCCTCGATCCCGCGACGAACCGCGCGCTCGCCGACGCGGCCGTCGCGTCCCGCGACGACGCGCGGGAGGCGATGGAGACCGCGGATCGCGCGTTCCGGGAGTCGAACTGGGCTCTCGATGACGGGGCCCGCCGCGTCCGGGCACTGAGCCGGCTCGCCTCGCTCCTCGAGGCCGAGCTCGAGGCGTTCGCCCGGCTCGAGACATTGAACATGGGCAAGCCGCTGCGGGAATCCCGCGCCGACATCGCGTACGTGGTGCGGACGCTCGAGTACTTCGCCGGCCTCGCCGACAAGGCCGAGGGCGAGACGATCGCCGTGCCCGGGCCCCGTTTCGACTACACGCTGCGCGAGCCGCTCGGCGTCACGGTCCACATCGCGCCGTGGAACTACCCGCTCCTCCTCTCGATCCGCTCGGTCGCCCCCGCGCTCGCGGCGGGGAACGCGGTCGTGCTCAAGCCCGCGAGCCTCACGCCGCTCTCGGCGATCGCCTTCGGGCGGCTCGCGAAGCAGGCCGGGGTGCCGGACGGGATCCTCAATGTTGTCGCCGGGAGCGGAGCCGAGATCGGCGAGGCGCTCGTCGAAGACCCGCGCTGCCGATCGGTGACGTTCACGGGAAGTGGGGACGTGGGCCGCCGCATCGCCGAGCTCGCCGCGCGCCACCACCTGCCCCTCACGCTCGAGCTCGGCGGGAAAGGCCCGGCGATCGTGTTCCCCGACGCCGACCTCGATCGGGCCGCGAAGGGGATCGGCTACGGGATCTTTGGCAACGCGGGCCAGATGTGCTGGGCCGCCTCACGTTTGTTCGTGCACGAGAGCCTCCGGGCGTCGTTCGTCGAGAAGGTACGCGCCATCGCGGAGGCGCTCCGGGTCGGGCCGGGGGTCGAGGAGGGGGTCGAGATGGGCCCCCTCGTCTCCCCCGAACAGGTCGAGCGGGTCTTGGACTACGTGGAGGACGCCCGGGCCCGCGGCGGGCGGGTCGTCGCGGGGGGGACCCGGATCTCCGAGCCGCCGCTCGCCGGGGGGAATTTCGTCCGCCCGACGGTGCTCGCCGACGTGCCGGGCGACGCGCGCGCGGTGCGCGAGGAGATCTTCGGGCCGGTGCTCACGGTCGCCTCATTCACCGACGTCGACGACGCGATCCGCCAGGCGAACGACACGAGCTACGGCCTCCTCGGCACCGTCTGGACGCGGGATCTCAGCACCGCGCACACGGTCGCCCGGCGCTTGGAGACCGGCATGGTCGTCATCAACGAGGCGCCGACCAGCTACCCCCAGACGCCGTTCGCGGGCCTGAAGGGGAGCGGTCTCGGCTTCGAGCAGGGCCGACGCGCGCTCGAGCCGTTCACCCGTCGCAAGAACGTGGTCGTGAACCTCGGGGCCCCGAAGAAGAAGGCGTGAGGGCACCGCGGGCGCCGTGGGCTCGGGGTTCGTACGAAAGCGGAAAAGCGGCGGGCGGGGCTCGAGGCGCCCGACCGTGACCGATCCCGCACCGCCGTCTGCCGAGTGGGGGGCCTGCCGGTTCTGCGGCGTGGCGAACCCTCCCCACGCGGTCAAGTGCGAGATCTGCGGCGCGGACCACCCGATCGCGGCCGCGGAGATGGCGACGGCCCCCCGCGCGGTCCGGCGGCGGATCCGGCTGACGGGGTGGCTCCGGACGTTCGTGGTCGTCGTGGTGGTCGTCGGGCTCGCGTACACGCTCCTCGGGGTCGTCCTCTCGGGTCCCCCCAACGTGGCCGACCCCCTCACGACCGCCGCCACGTACGCGATCGGCCCGGGGAACTCGACCGTGATCTCGGGCGAGATCACCGGGGGCGACTTCATCATCGGGAACTGGTCGGCGGTCTCCCCGCCCGGATCGAACGTGACGATCGCGGTCTACAACCAGACCCAGTGGTCGAGCTACCTCGCGGGCGCTCTCCCGGGCCAGCCCCAGTGGTACAATGCGGGCGCCACGGCCGGGCGGATCGTGTTCTCGGCGCCGGTGACCGACAACTACTACTTCGTGGTCGGGAACCCGTACCCGATCTCGTCGCACCTCACGATCGACGTGTACGTCGCCACCGAGTACCAGTCGAACGTGGCGGACGAGGGATTCGGATAGCGGGCGTTACGCCTGATCGGCGTCCGGCGCCGACGCTTCGGCCGGCTCCTCGGGAAGACGGCGCAGGAACTCCGCCGGGACCTGGTCCGCGAGGTAGACGGTCTTCCCCGCCTGCATGATCACGATCCCGCCGCCCCGGGCCCGCTCCGCATCGACCTCGAGGATCACGGGATGCGGGGTGCGGACCGACCCGGCGGCCCGGGCGTCGGCCGCGGTCTTCGAAAGATGCACCTTGCGCCGGTCGGAGGGCTTGAGCCCGACCTCGAGCACGATCGCGGTCTCCTCTTCCGTGACCGGGTAGTAGAGGTGCTCGGGGATCCGCTCGGTGGGGAGGTCGAGCTCGATGTCGACGGTGTGGCCGTACGTCGCGCGGATCCGGTCGTCGCGCACCTCGTACCGGCCCTTTGCATCGGTCTCGGCGATCGCGACCAGGTGCTGCACGCGGAGCCAGTGGTAGACCGGGTGCTTCTGGGAGATCGCACGCACGATCTGGGGGAGCGGGATCCACCCGTGCGGGTCGATCGTGAGCTGGTAGCGGTCGGGGAAGTGCCGGAGGATCCCGGTAAGGACCCGTCCGAGATGGTCGAGCTCCCGGTCGTTCATCAGGAAGCGACCGGGCTGGCTGCAGACCGGGCACACCTCCGCCCGGAAGTACCCGTGCTGGGCGCACTCCTTCAGCATTGCCTTGGCCCTCCTCAGGCCTTGATCTTGTCGGCCTTCTTGTCGAAGTCCGTGAGGAGGTCCCCGTAGAGATCCGTGAGGTCCTTCAATACGCGCTTCAGCACCTGTTGGGGCTTCTCGCCCTTCGTCCGGACGAGGAGCGTCGGCCGATCGAGGTACGGGTGGCCGAGGAAGTAGCGCGCCTCGACGACCTTCTCCTCCTTCTGGAGCGCCTCGACGAGCGGGATGAGGAGAGTCTCTTCCCCACGCGGGAACTCGACCCGGAGGAGGTCGTGCTCCTTCTCGACGACGCGGATCTCCATCGGTGGCCCCGGAGGTCCGGCCACCAAGGCCCACTTCTTAAGCGTGGCGGGAACAAAACTGGCCGTCTTCCGCGCCGGCCCCGCCGGCGCCGACGGCGATATAACCCGCGTGGCCTCGACACCCCGGACCATGCGGTTCCTCGTCGTCGGGGGCGGGGCGCGCGAGCACGCGATCGGCGCGACGATCGTCCAGGCGGAGTCCGAGATCGTCGTCGCGAGCGCGAACGCGAACCCGGGCCTCGACCGCCTCGCGAAGGCCTTCGTGCGGGTCGATCCCACCGACGCGGCGAAGGTGGTCGCCTTCGCGCGCGCCCAACGAGTGGACGCCGCGGTGATCGGGCCCGAGGCACCGCTCGCGGCCGGGGTCGCGGATGCGCTGCGCGCCGTCGAGGTCCCCACGGTCGGGCCGTCGAAGGCGGCGGCCCAGATCGAGACCTCGAAACTGTTCTGCCGCGAGCTCCTGACCCGGCACGGGGTCCTCGAGCAGCCGAAGTGGGTCGCGCCCGCGACCGTCGACGACGTCGATCGGGCGATCGCGGATTTCGGCGCCCCGCTCGTGGTGAAGCCGACAGGTCTCACCGCGGGAAAGGGCGTCTGGGTGCAAGGCGCCGACTTCATCGAGCCCAAGGACGGGGGGGTCTACGCGAAGACCGTCCTCGTGCAAGGCGGTCGCGTGCTCCTCGAGGAGCGGCTCGAGGGCGAGGAGTTCAGCCTGATGGCGTTCGTCACGGACTCCGGTGTCTATCCGATGCCCGCGGTCCAGGACTTCAAGCGGGCCCTCGAAGGCGACCAGGGCGGCAACACGGGAGGGATGGGATCGTACTCGCAACGGGACCACCTCCTCCCCTTCCTCTCGAGCGGAGACCGGGACCGGGCGGTCGCGGTCGTCGAGGCGGTCGCGCGGGCGCTCCGGAGCGACGGGATGTCGTACCGCGGGATCCTGTACGGGGGGTTCATGCTCACCGCGGACGGCCCGCGGCTCCTCGAATGCAACGCGCGGTTCGGCGACCCCGAAGGGATCAACGTCACCGCCCTCTACGAGCAGGGCGACTTCGCGGAGCTCCTCCGCGGGGTCGCCGTCGGCCGCGTGGACCCGAACCTCGTCCACTTCCGGCTCCGTTCGACCGTCGTGAAGTACGTCGTACCCCCCGGCTACGGCGCCCGGTCGCAGGCGGGGGGGATCCTCTCGATCGATCCGGTCGCGATCGCCGCCGCCGGCGTTCACCTCTACTATGGAAGCGTCGACGATGCAGGACCCGGCAAGGTCCGTCTCGGCACCTCCCGGGGGCTCGCCCTCGCGGGGGAGGCGAGCGCCATCCACGAGGCAGGGACGCGCGTCGAGGCCGCGCTCAAGTTCGTGAGCGGGGACTACTACGTGCGGCACGATATCGGGACGAAGGAGGACCTCGCCCGGCGCTGGGAGCATATCCGCCGCCTGCGCGCCCCCGGGGCGAAACCGTCGCCGCTGCCGCTCAGCGTGGCCCCGCCCGACGCTCCGCCGTCGAGCGCGGCCTCCCCCGACCTCGAAATCGGCTGAACTCGGGCCGAGTGAAGCGTCAAATACCGCGCCCCCGCTCTCGCCCGGTCCGTCCATGTTCTGCCCGCACTGCAAGCGGTTGATGCGTCCCGACCGGGGCGCCGGCGTCTGGCGCTGCCCGCACTGCGGCACGACCGTGCCGCTCGGCCGGCCCGTCGAGGTCGGTCGCTCATCGCCGGAAAAGCGGCATGTCGCGATCGTCGACGCGAAGGTCGCGACGCTGCCGAAGACCGAGGAGACCTGCCCGAAGTGCAGCAACGGCGAGGCCTACTACGTGCTGCGCCAGACGCGCGGCTCGGACGAGCCCGAGACGCGGATCTTCGAATGCACGAAATGCGGCCACAAGTGGCGGGAGTACCAGTGAGCGCTCCCGCGTTCGATCCCGTCGCCCGGGTCTTCGAGCCCGACGCCCTCGGCCGCTCGGTTCGCCTTCGGGGCTGGGTGCTCCGCTCCCGCTCGTCGGGGGGGATCCTGTTCCTGGTCCTCCGCGACCGGACGGGGATCGTCCAAGTGACCGGGAAGCGCGACGTGCTCGGGGACGCGGCCTTCGACGCCGCCGAACACGTGCAGGTGGAGGGCGCGGTCACGGTCGAAGGGACGGTGGCCGAGGACCGACGAGCGCCGGACGGCCGCGAGGTGCGCGCGAGCGCGATCGGCGTGGTGCACGCCGGCGACCCGTTCCCGATCTGGACCGATCAGACGGAGGAGTTCCGGCTCGACCAGCGGCATCTCGTGATCCGCTCGCAGGAGCACGTCGCCACGTTCCGCGTCAAGGCCGAGTACCTGCGGGCGTGCCGCGAGTTCCTCGACCGCGAGGAGGTGCTCGAGATGACCCCGCCCGTGATCAGCGGCAACGCGGCCGAGGGCGGGGCCGAGGCGTTCCAGTTCGACTACTTCGGCCGGCCCGGCTTTCTTTCGCAGACCGCGCAGCTGTACCTCGAGGCCCTCCTCTTTCCGCACGAGCGCGTCTACGCGCTCACGCCCTCGTTCCGGGCGGAGAAGTCGCGGACCCCCCGCCATCTCACCGAGTATCTCCATCTCGAGGTGGAGCTCGCCTGGTGCGACCTCGCGGGCCTCCTCGACTTCACGGAGCGGATGATCGCGGACACGGTCCACGCCGTCGCCGAGCGGCGCCCGAAGGAGCTCGAACTGCTCGGGCGGCCGCCGCGGGAGCTCGCGGCGATCGCGGCCCCGTTCCCCCGCATCCGGTACGCCGAGGCGATCGACCGGCTCGCGGCCCAGGGATTCCCCGTCCGGTGGGGGAGCGACCTCGGTGCGGCGGAGGAGCGCGCGCTCACGGTCGAGTCGCGGGTGCCGCTCTTCGTGACCCACTACCCCCGCGAGCTCAAGGCGTTCTACATGACCCAGTCGCGGGACGACCCGCGCACCGTCGAGGCCGCGGACCTCCTCGCCCCCGAAGGATACGGCGAGATGGTCGGCGCGTCGTGCCGCGAGACCGACATCGACCGGCTCAAGGAGCGGCTCACCCAGCTGGGCGTCGATTCCGCCGGGTACGAGTGGTACTTCGATCTCCGGCGGCACGGCAACGTCCCCCACGCCGGCTTCGGGCTCGGCATCGAGCGTGTGCTACGCTGGATGCTGCGGCGCGAACACATCCGCGAGACCACGCCGTTCCCGCGCACGCCGTCGCGGCACACGCCGTAGGCGCGCGCCGCACGCGAGCTCGGACCTCGACGGCAAGATTCATTTGCCGCGGCCGCTCTGACCGGTCGTTCGTCCCCGGTCGGAGTGCGTAGCGTGGCGTCGGAGCAGCGGGATGACCGGGGCGGGGACCGCCCGAACGTATCGGAGAAGCTGCCCGCACCCGCGCCGGTCCCCTGGCCGGTCGAGCGGATCACGCACCAGGACATCCCGGCGATCTGTGGACTGTACAAGAAGGTCTGGGACGCGGACTCCTCCGGTCTTCCGAGCGAGATCGTGAAGACCTGGCAGCCGACGCCGCTCGAGTTCACGAGCTGGATGGAGGGCGTGACGTACTTCGTCGCTCGCCACAACGGCCGGGTCGTCGGCGCGATCGGCTGCGAGATCCGGCACGGCGCCTGCCACCTCGTCCACCTCGGGGTCGATCCCGAGGTGCGCCGTCAGGGGGTCGCGCGGGCGATCGTGGCGGCCTCGATCGACTGGGCGAAGCACGCCAACGCGCCCGTCGTCTGGGCGGACGCCCTCACGCGGTTCACCGCGGCGGCGGCGCTCTTCAAGAACCTCGGCTTCGCCGAGGCCGGCGTCCTTCACAAGCATGAGTGGAACGAGGACGTCCGACTGTTCGAGCAGTTGATCTGACCGGCGTCGCTCGTTTTCCCCTTCCCCCCGGCCGCAGCCGAGGTCTGACCCGTCCCTCGACGACGCCCTCGGCCCGGGACGGAGGTTTCGCTCAGCGGCTCCGCGACGGGACGCGCGCGGGTCGGCTCGGCGGCATGCCATGGCGCTGCTGGAGCGCCCGCAGCCGCCGCAGCCCCTCCTCGGGGCGGCCGCGGAAGAACTCGCGGGCCCCGCGGGCGAGCTCGATCGCCTCGAGCTCGGTCGCGACGCCGTGGGTGCGCTCCTCGATCAGGTAGTCCCCGTACTCCGAGATGTACCGCGGGAGCACCGACTTCAGGCGGTTCACCGATTGCAGGCGCAGCGCGCGGATCTGCTGCTTGAGCGATGCGAGCTTGCCCGCGCGCAGCTCGGCCGCGAGATCCTCGGCGACCTCGTTCGGGTCGTGGGGCGGATCGATGCCGAGCGCCGACATGTCCTTCAGGAGCGCCACCACGCGCTCGAGCTCGTCGCGGGCCTGGTCGAGGTGCCGCTCCTTCAGGGTGACGACCCGGTCGACCTGGTGGAACGTCGCGAGCGCCTGCGCGAGGTCGCCCGACCGGGCGGCGTGCAGGACGTCCTCGATCTGGTCGCGCTCGAGGCGGCTGTCGACCGCGTAGGCCTCGAGGCGGGTGAGACGTGCCCGGGTGCGCTTCTCCCACTCCTCGAATGCGGTGACGATCCGCCGCTGGGCAATCCGCTCGATGCCCCGAACGACCTCGACCCACGGCTCCGGAGCGGGAGCGGTCCGGGCGGCCTCTTCGGCCCACGGGGGGAGGGTCGGGATGTCGACCCCGAGGGGCTGCGCGGCCTCGCCCCACTGGGCGAGCCGCGCGAGCCGTCGGGAGAGCTCGGCCGCGAACGGATTCGGGGCGGCGGGAACCCCCCGCCGCGGCACGGGTTTCGGCTCGGGCGGCGCGGGGGGAGACTCGGTCACGGGCTCCGGATCCCCCTCGGGGACCGCATCGGAAGGGCTCTCGGGGGCGGCGAGCGCGGGCCGGATTTCCACCGGGGTCCCGCACTTCGGACACGCGGCGGCACCGGGCTCGAGGGGAGCCCCGCAGGTGGCGCATGAGGCGGTCCCGTCCTCGTCCATCGAGTCTCAGCCGGGGTCGCCCGGGGTCGAAGGCAGGGTCTCCATCGATCTCGGTCGGCGAACCTCGCCAGGGAAGAATCAACGTGAGGGGGGCGATTAACCCTTGCGAAGGGCCGGAAGGCGCTCCCGGAGCCTCGGGAGACCCCGTGGCGGTCTCACGAAAACCGTCCCGGGTGATGGAGGACGATCGAGGGGGAGTACGTGCTTCCGCATCGCGCAGGAGGCCGTTCGAAAGGGGAGTGCAGGGGGTGAGATTTGAACTCACGGACTCCTACGAGACTAGGACCTCAACCTAGCGCCTTTGACCAAGCTGGGCCACCCCTGCAGGCTTCCGCGCGTACGGGGTTTCGCCGATAACCTTTGCGAGGACGCCCCCCCGGGGCCGGGAGAAGATGGCCGCAAAAGCAGATGTACGGACGGGAGGTCTTCGTCCGTCCATGAGCCGCGACGGCGAGGCGGGGGCCACGGTGTTCATCGGTCAGAAGCCGACGATGACCTACGTCTTCCAGGTCGTGACCCAGCTCAACTCGGGCGCCGCCCCGGTCGTCGTCCGGGCCCGGGGGAACGCGATCGCGCGGGCGGTCGACGTCGTCGAGGTCGTGCGCCGCCGCTTCCTCGAGGGTCAGGTCGAGGTCGGCCGGATCTCGATCGACACCGAGCGGCTCGTGAACCGCGAGGGGCGGGACGCCAACGTGTCGGCGATCTCGATCCCGCTCACCCGGACGGTCCCGCCCCCGGCGTCGCCCCCGCCGGCGGCGTCGCCGTAGCGGTCCGTACGACCCAGGTGCCGGCGATCACGTCCCCGAGCCGCTGGCGCTCCCCCGTCACCGAGATGACGAGGATCCCGAAGGTGCCGAGGATCCCCACGCCGCCGAGGACGAACGCGAGCACGCTCACGAACGCGAAGACGCCGCCCGGGATCGGGACGCCGGCGAGCGAGATCGAGAGGCCCGTGCCCGACTTCAAGAGGAAGAGGAGCGCGACCGGCACCCCGAGCCCGATCACCGTGAGGAGGGGGAGGAGCGAGACGTTGCGCAGCAGGGCGCCGAGGAACTCGGGGGGACGGAGCTTCCGATCCCGGACCGAAAGCCCGAGGAGGGCCTTCCCCACGGTCCTGCCCCCGAGGGTCTCCGCGAGGACGAAGTAGAGGAACGAGACGGCGATGAACCCATAGGCGGCGACGTTGAAGGCGTCGCTGCTCGCGACGTCCACGATCGTCCCGGGAAGCCGCAGGACGAGGGCGACCCAGATCGCCGTCGCGGGGGCGAGGACGACCGCGAGGTCGATCCCGAACGCGATGGCCCGGTGCCCGATGGAGGCGAACCGCCGGACGGAGAGATCCCGACCGATCTGGACGAGCCAGCGTGCGGTCGCCCATCCGCGGTACCCTTCTCGGCCGTCGGAGGTCCCGGCCCGCGCGGCGGCCGCGAGGTTCGCCTCGTCGCTCACGACCCAACCGGGGACCGGGAGACCCTGCCACGGGCGGTCCTCGGGCGCCGGCGGGGCGTCGAGCAGGAGGCGCGCGCGCTCCGCCGCCTCCCGCCCGGCGAGGGCGGACCCCTTCAGCGAATCGTCGATGCGGCCGAAGACGCCGTCTCGGAACGCCTTCGCGAGACGGGCGGTCGGGCCCGGTCCGGCCGCCGAGGTGACGGCCGTCGGAGGCGCGAGGGACCGGCCCATCGCCCGGTGCGCGGCGTAGGCGGTGCCGAAGGCGAGGAGGCCCGAGAGGTAGACCAGATCGAGGATGCCCGCGCCGCCGATCGCGTAGACGCCCGCGGCGCTCACGCCGTAGAGCGGTGGCTGGCGGAGGACGTCCGCGCCGATCAGCACTCCGAACGTGGCGGCGATGTAGGCCGCGGGCAGCGCGAGCCCTTCCTGCCCTCGAAAGACCCGGGGCGCGATGACCACGGCGAAGAAGCCCGCCCCGATCGGGGGAACGAGGTAGATCGGGAACGTCTCGGAGATCCCGACGCCCGGAAGGGCGGCCGAGGCGACAAAGGTGACGACAAGCACTCCGGCCAGCAGCGCGACGACGACCACGAGTCGGCGGGCCGACGCCGACCGGCCGCTCAGGCCCCAGAGGACGAGCACCAGGGCCGCCGTCGCGAGGAAGATCGCGAGGTCGAGCGCGACCGAGGTCGACGTGCCGAGGATCCCTGCGAGCCGGCCGCCGATCGGATCCGCGACCGGCAGCACGAGCATGAGGAGGAGGACCGCGAACACCGCGATCGTGGCCACGAAGACGGCGAGGTGGCGGGAGTCTCCGGCCACGAGCTTCCGATAGGCGAGGGCCGCGACGAAGAACGGGAACAGGCCGCCCGCGAAGCTGACCGCGAGCCAGTCGTTCGCGATCGGGGCGATCGGGAGGATGGTGAGCGACGCGAGGAGGGCCCCCGGGAGCAGCAACCAGAACGTGGCCCGCCCGAACCCGATGCTCTCGGCGAACGGCCCGTGCTCCCAGGCGACCAGGAACAACACCGCCCACAGGGCGCCGGGCAGCGCGAGGGTTACCACGTTCGCGGCGACGTCGTTCGCGAGCTGTCCGGGATCGATCATCGGCTGCGAGACGCCCCCCAGGGGCGGAGAGCCTCCCGAGGGCCGCACTCGCCCTAAACCTTTTTTCGGCAAGACGACGTGCTCGGTTATGGTCGCTCCACGGGTCGAACGCGATTCCTTGGGACCTCGCGAGGTACCCGATTCCGCCTACTGGGGCATTCAGACGCTCCGGGCCCGGGAGAACTTTCCCGTCAGCGGGCTGCCCGCATCGCGCCATCTCATCCGGGCCTACGCGTGGTTGAAGCTCGCCTGCGCCCGCGCGAACGTGGAGCTCGGCGGGCTCGACGCCGAGCGCGGGAAGGCGCTGATCCAGGCGTCCGAGGAGATGGCCACCGGCCGGTTCGACCCCGAGTTCGTCGTGGACGTGTTCCAGGCGGGCGCCGGGACCTCCTTCCACATGAACGTGAACGAGGTCCTCACGAACCGGGCCCTCGAGATCCTCGGGAAGCCCCGGGGCGACTACCGCGAGATCAGCCCCAACGATCACGTCAACCGGGGCCAGTCGACGAACGACACGTATCCGACCGCGGCCCAGGTCGCGAGTCTCCTCGCGCTCCGCGAGCTGCGCGCGGCCGTGACCACCCTCTCCGAGAGCCTCCGCCGCAAAGGGGTCGAGTTTGCGCACGTGCCGAAGGCCGGACGCACCCATCTCAAGGACGCCATGCCGGTGACGCTCGGCGCCGAGTTCTCGGCGTTCGCGACCGCGCTGGACCGGGTGCTCGAGGCCCTTCCGGCGGTCGAACGAGCGCTCGCCGAAGTGCCCCTCGGCGGGAGCGCGGTGGGGAGCGGGATCAACTCCGTGCCCGGCTTCCGCGCCCGAGGGGTCGCCGAGTACGCCCGGCTGACCGGCCTCCCGCTCACCGTGGCCCGCGATCCGTTCGAGACGATGCAGAGCCGCTGGCCCCTCGGGGCGGCCTCCGCGTGGCTCCGGACCCTCGCGCTCGAGCTCATTCGTATCGCGAACGACCTTCGGCTCCTCTCGAGCGGGCCCGCGACGGGATTCGACGAGATCCGCCTCCCCGAGATCCAGCCGGGCTCGTCGATCATGCCGGCGAAGGTGAACCCTTCCGCGGCGGAGTGCCTCGACATGATCGCGTTCCACGTGGTGGGGGCGGACACCGCGACCGCGCTCGCGGTCCAGGCCGGGCAGCTCGAGATCAACGTGATGATGCCCCTCGCCGCCTACGAGGTCCTGTTCGCGACCGAGATTCTGACGAACTACCTGCCGGTGTTCGCGCGGTCGTGCATCGACGGCATCACGGCGAACTCCGCCCGCGCGGAGAAGTACCTCCTCGAGTCGGCGGCGCTCGGGACCGTCCTCACCCCGAAGCTGGGGTATCTCAAGGTCGCCGAGATCCTCCACGAGGCGGAGCGCACGGGGCGGGCGGTCCCCGTGCTCCTCGTCGAGAAAGGCCTCCTCACCCGGGAGGAGGTGGAGGCCCTGCTCGGCCCGGCCGCGCTCCTCCGCCTGACCGAGCCCGTTCCGTAGGGCCGACCGCCGACCTGCACCGTTAAGACCCCCGGCGCTCGTCCTCGCCCGGGCGGGCATGGCGACGATCGAAGAGGCCGCCGTCTCGCTCGGCAACCAGTCGTCGGAGGAGTTCCGCCGGGCGGCCGAGGTGCTCGGCAAGGTCGGGCTGACCCAGTACGAGGCGCGGGCGTACATCGCGCTCGTCGCGCGGGGCGTCGGCGATGCCGCGACGCTCGCGACCGCGGCAGGGATTCCTCGTACGAGCGCCTACAAGGTCCTCGAATCGCTCGCCTCCAAGGGGTACGCCCGACCGTCGGGCGGCAAGCCGATCCTCTTCCGCCCCGCGGCGCCGCTCGAGGTCGCCGAGAACCTGAAGGGCGCGATTCAGGAGGTCTTCGAGAAGCTTGCCCTCCTCCACCGGACCGTGGCCGAGCACGGCGAACCGCAGCTCGTCTACCTCCTCTCGGGCCGGGAGCGGGTGGTCGCGAAGATCGGCGAGCTCCTCGACCAGGCGACCCAGAGCTTCATCCTCACGACCCCCCAGGTCGCGGAGGTGCGCGACGACCTCGGGAAGAAGATCCAGCACGCGGTGAAGCGTGGGGTGCGGGTAACGTTCGTGACCGCGCCCCTGCAGCGCGTGCCCGAGGGGGTAGAATACGTTCCGCGGGAGAACCTCCTCGCGACGGAGGCGCTCGCGGACGGCGCCCACGCGCTCCTCGCGGCGCCGGGGCTCGACGCGTGCGGGTTCACCGACAACCCGATCCTGACGGCCCATCTGAAGCAGTTCCTCGAGGTGATCCTCGAGAAGGGGCCGGAGCCGCCGCCGTCGTGACGGCGGGGACCCCCCGCAGATGGATTCGTCCCGCGGTCCCGGTCCGCGCCGGCGGCCTCCCGCCGAGCGGGTGCGCGACCGGTTGCGTCAGGCCGCCGGGTCCGAGGTCGCGGCGTCGTTGCCCGACGGATACCAGCGTCTCGGCCGGGTTCTCGTGCTCCGTCTCCCCGAGTCGCTTCGCCCGTACCATCCGCTCATCGGCGCCGCCTGGCGAGAGGAACTCGGCGTCGACACCGTGCTCGTGCGGACCGGTCCGATCGAGGGCGAGCTCCGCACGCCGCTCGTCGAGCGGATCGCCGGGGACGACACGGAGACCGAGGTCGTGGAGCACGGGATCCGCTGGCGCTTCGACGCCGCCCGCATCATGTTCGCCGCCGGGAATCGCGTCGAGCGGGTGCGCGCCGGCGCGCTCGTGCGTCGCGGCGAGTCCGTGGCCGACCTGTTCGCGGGGATCGGCTACTTCGCGATCCCGGCGGCGGTCCGAGGGCGGGCCCGGGAAGTCGTCGCCGTCGACAAGAACCCGATCGCCCTCCACTACCTCGAGGTGAACGCGGCCCGGAACCGGGTCGCCGATCGCGTGCGTCCGGTGCTCGGGGAGAACCGGGCCGTCGCCCTGCCGATCGCCGCGTTCGATCGGGTGTTCCTCGGCTACCTGCCGAGCGCCCTCCCGTGGGTCCCGCGCGCGCTCGAGCTCCTGCGCCCGGGCGGAGGGTGGGTCCACGTCCACTTCGTCGCCGACGTCCGCGCCGGTCGCACCGGCCCCGTCCGGGACGT
>Ga0187772_10000235_pt1 | contig 23827 bp, 19 predicted proteins | sample 0116_SJ02_MP15_2_FD_133137 | JGI IMG/M metagenome (GOLD analysis project Ga0187772, IMG submission 133137) | Tropical peat soil microbial communities from peatlands in Department of Meta, Colombia - 0116_SJ02_MP15_20_MG | ecosystem: Environmental > Terrestrial > Soil > Wetlands > Peat | place... | reverse complement strand
TCATCGATCACCCAACCCTCCGGGCCGATCTCCGCGGTCATCCGCCAAGCCAGCCGCCGCCGGACCGGCTCATCCTCCCACGGCGAATCGCAGATGAAGTGCTGCAACCCCTCCTCATCACCATCGGGCAGCCGGGCCGCCATCGGCTGAATCGACTTACGCCGCCCCTCCAACAACAACCCACGCACATACTGCTCACCCTTCGCGCGCTGATCACAACGCACAAGCGGCCGATACATCTCCGCCGCGAACTCGATCAACGCCGCCCGCTGCGCCTCCAGATCCGCCGCTCCGACCCCACACTCACGCGTCCGCAAACTCGCCACGCCCGCCAAATTCCCTGCACGCGCAAGAACTCCTGCAAACAGCTACCGAAGTCCTACTAGGGGGTCGTCCGTCAGCAGCCGCCCGTTGTTCGGAGCGCACAACTCGGCGATCGGGACCGGTCAGCGCCGCGCGGTCGCCGCGGCTACCGAAATCGTGGCGATGCACTCGCGCCGGTGCCGGCAGGCGGGACGACTGCTTCTTTCCCGAGAGCGATCGTGAGGTCCGTGGCCGTGCAGCGAGCGAAGCAGTCATCCACGGGCCACGTGAGCTGCCGGCTCCCGTTGTCCGATACCGGCCGTCCTCGGATGGGCAGGCATCACCGACGGGATGGCCCCTCTCGGGTGCCGAGTGGAACCGCGGTCGACGACCTGGCGGACGGCCGCCGTCAATCCCAGCTGACTTGGGTTTCCGCTCCGCCGGCTCGAACCGGAGAAGCGCCAGGCGCATCCCGCGGCTGGTTTCTGGCCGTCCCTCGTCGTCCCTTGCGGCAGCGAGGATACCTGGAGGCCAGCAAGCGGCCCGGACCGGTCCGCGCTGCTCCTGCGACGGGAAAGCGAGCGTCTCGTCGCGCGGCGCGAAATCCGTGTCTCTGTTCGTCCAATTCGACACTCCCGATCGCGAGGAGACACTTCCCGCTCGCTGGGCAAAGCGCCCGTCGGGCAACTCGTTGCTTGACCTCTGCCTGCTCCGGCGGCGCGCCGACCTGTCTTCGACGCTAGACCGCCTGCCACCGCTCGCGGACTGGTCCGCTAAGTAGAGAAGTCTTCTGCTGCGTGATGAGGAGACGAAGGAGGAGCTTCCTGTATCCATTCTTGGGAAGCTGCCGCACGGACCAGTCGTACGCCTGGAACAGGTCTAACCTCTTTCTCGGCTTCCGCTGCGGCGGCCGCGGGGCACCCTGGGAACGACAGAGTAGCCGGGAGCTTCACCGGACACCAGCGAGGTTGCTTCGTTACTCCTCGTATGACCGCAGCAGGGAGTTCGTCGCTTTCGCGAAGGTAAGTTTCAGGCCTCCGTCTCAGCGTCTCGGCCCGAACTTGTCGCCGGTAGTCACGGTACTGCTTCACTTGGTCATCCTAACGGAGCTCGAGAGCCCTACGAAAGAGCGCTGCAGACGTCCCCCGTATCGTCACGGTCAAGAAAATACGGAAGGAACGTCGGCTGATCGAACTCAACCGTTCGACCGATCCCGGGTGATCCGTATTGCCTGCCGCTGCCAGGCGTCGGAAAATCCCGTCTGCTGCAATATCCGACTCCGTCGAAGGACCCAGCCGAAGAGCCGTTGCGGCATAGAGGCGCGACCATCCCGGCGGAGTCACGTGGTCAGCGCCAAGATTCGGCGCGAACCCAGAGAAAATAAAGTAGCCATTGCAAATAGCGTCTGACGACATCAGCGTCCGACTTTACGTCGGAGCGCGTGCCGTACGCGACATCGAAGACGGGGACGACGCATCGGGCGCGCTCATATCCCTCCGTCGCGGCTTCCACGTACGGTCGAAAGCCGAGAGTTGGCTCACGATTCCTCGCATGAGTCGTGGGTCAAGCGCAGCGTGTGCCGTGCCCCTTCACACGCCTTGACTAGCAGGGCGTAGTATCCTCCCTGGTAGTCGGCTTCGTTTCGAAGCAAGATGTGCACCGGCAGCAGCACTCTGAGCAAAGCTCGAGAAGTTCAACGGGTTCGAACTCCCAGACAGGCGATACGTCAATCGGTACCATTTCTTAGTCAAACCTGTCGCCGTGGTTGAAGACAGGAATCTTTCTTCTCGCGTAGAACGCTTTCATCCACAAACGTAGCTAGCCTCGTGGCAAATAGGGAGCTCACATGAGCGGCGCCGCACCTCCTCCTGAGCTGATTTACATCATCCGTCATGGAGAGAAGCCACCCGATTCTTCGCCGGCTGCTGTGCAGTCTGCGCCTACGGGACCGCCATTCGGCGTCGACTTCGAGGGCGACCAGGATGCGCACTCGCTGATCCCTCAGGGCTGGCAGCGCTCCGGTGCACTTGCCGTTCTGTTCGATCCCGCGCTGGGAACGTTGCAGGCGGGTTTGCAGAGGCCCGGGTCGCTGTTCTCGCCGTCTTATGGGGACCCGGCGAAGACGATGGCGCACCGTACCTATGAGACGATTCAGGGGCTCGCCGGTCGTCTCGGCCTTGAGATCAACAGTCCGTTCCAGGAGGGCCAGGAGTCGGATCTCGCCTCGAGCGTGGTCGCGAGCAGCTCGGGTGTCGTATTGATCTGCTGGGAGCACGACCACATTCCGGCGCTAGCGGCGGCGTTCCCGGTCGTCGCGAACACCGTGATTCCGTCCGGGTGGCCGGGTGATCGATTTGATGTGATTTGGACCTTTACGCTCACGCGGCAGGCTGGATCAGCGCAGTATGTCTTCAGCCAAGTCCCACAGCAGCTACTGTCCGGGGACACCGACACGGTGATCCCCACGGATTGATCATCACGACAAAGGAAGCGAGGGCGGGCGCCCGTTGTTCTCAGCAAACGCGCTGGCAATCGCTCGCCAATGGATGGACCCGTGCACGCCGGCGATCGCGCCAAGATCGGCCCTCGTTCCGGCGGGCCAAGATTTTGCCCTCGCGCAGCTCTGGAATGCGATGCTGCGCGTTGGAAGCGGTTCGGTGTGCCATGTGCTGTGACAACAACGACCTCTGTAGAGGTCGACTTTTGCCGACCACTCCTAGAGAGATCCGACTGGGAGGAGACCGACGATGAGCGTAGGTAGGAGGCGGAGCTTCGGACATCCCGGCGTGCTCCGGCGCGATACGCACGGGGCGGTGCTGGTGAGGGCGAGCGATCAGCTGCAGGGCTCGGACCTCGGCGATGTGAGCGGCGCGGTGCCGCTGCCGCAAGGATCGCCCGGCAGCGCAAGCGCCGAGCAGGTCGGGATCACGGACCCTGGTCAGGAGCTCTCGTTTTTTTTGATCGGCGACCACGGCGGGGTCGAGACCCCCACCCCGCAACTCGCCGTCGCCCACGCGATGGAGCAACAGTTGGCAGCCAGCGCCCCCGCGTTCGTGTACTCGGTCGGGGACTGGGTCTACTTCGGCGGCGACGTCGGGGGCTGGGACACCCAGGTCTATGAGCCGTACGAGAACGTCGACGTGCCGTTTGTGGGCATCGCGGGCAATCACGATGACGCGCGCGGTGGCGACCCGCCCCTCCCCGGCCTCCAGGAGCGCCCGCCACTTGACCAGTTCATGGCGAACATGTGCACGTCGTCGCCTCAGATCCCCGATGCCGATCCGCAGTTCGAGTACGGGCGCCACACGGAGTGCCTGCCGTACTGCGACTGGACACTGCCGTTGCAGGCGATAACGATCATCGGCGTATGGTCGAATGTCCCCTCGGGGGGCGTGCTGCAGGAGTCGCAGCTGCAGTTCCTCACCGCCCAGATCGAGGCTGCCCCGACGGACCGGCCGCTTGCCGTCGCGCTTCACCACCCTCCGTACAGCATCGACTCCCATCACGGCGGCTCGCCCCGTATGGGCAACGCGCTCGACGGCGTGTTCACGTCGGCAGGTCGTTGCCCGGAGCTAGTGCTGACCGGGCACGTCCACGACTTCCAGGTGTTCAAACGAACGCTCGCTGGTTCCTGGGGTGATGCGACGATCACCTACGTCGTGATCGGCAACTCGGGCTACCACAACCTGCACCCGATTGCTTCCGACTACAACCCAGGAATGGAGGTCGCCGACGGCGTGATTTGCGAATACGCCGACGCCAGCCAGTACGGCTACCTATCTATGAGTATCGCCGGCGGTAATGTCCAGGGCGAATACGTCGGTGTGACCCCCGGCGTCATGGCCGACGGATCCGACGCGGAGGTCACCCCGAATAAGTTCGCACTGAACGCATAGGTGTGTCTCGTTGGATCGCGTTGGGCTGCCCGTCCCACCGGATGCGGCTCGAATCCTCTAAGCGCACGATGTAGCATCGCGTCGCACGCGAGACGTCGTACCGCTTAGACTAATAGGTCAGGTGGCCGGGGGCATCGCAGCCCCCGGCTCCCTCGGATCCCGGCGTGACAGTCTCCCGTCACCGGGCTCTTCTCACCAGCCGGTCAGCACCAGCGAACCCACCGCCAGTGGGCGAAGAGGCCGGGGTCTCGTTCGAGCACCCCGGTCCACCATCGCTTGAACCGCTTGTAGGCCCGCAGCCGCTTGTATTTCTTCCCGGCCCAGCGCCTGAGGTAGATGCTGACGCGCTGCAGGAGGGGGTATAACGCCGACCTGTAGTACCGGCCGTAGTAGTTCATCCACCCGTCGACGATGGGGTTCAGCCATCTCGCCAGGTCGTCCAGCGACAGGTTTACTTGCCTGTGGATCCGCATTTCGCCGAGCCGGTCGCTCTTGGCCTTGAGCGCCTCGGGGCTGATCGCGGGCAGGTACGACGTGAACTTCTTGCCGTCCTTGCGCCGCGCCTCCCGTGGCCGGGAGGCGAACCCGAGGAAGGTGAACGAGGTGTGCTCGTGCTGCTCCCGACGGTTGCTGTCCTTGCAATAGACGATCTTCGTCTTGCCGGGATGGAGCCGTAGCCCCACCTCTACCATCCGCATGGCGAGCCTGGCCAGCACGTATTCCGCCTGACGGCGCGTGGTGCAGTGCACGATCGCATCGTCGGCATAGCGCTCAAACGGGCAGCCTGGGCACTCCCGGGCCATCCAGGTATCGAACGCGAAGTGCATGAACAGGTTCGCCAGGACCGGCGAGATCGCCGACCCTTGCGGGGTTCCCTTGTCTCGCTGCACAAGCGTGCCGTCCGGGCGCTGCAGCGGCGCAGCCAGCCACCGCTTGACATACAACAGCACCCAGCGGCAATCGGTCACCGCCTTGACCGCACGAACCACGAGGTCCCAGGGAACGGTGTCGAAGAATTTCTGGACATCCAAGTCGATAATCCAGTCGTACCTCCAGCACCGCTGCCGGCATGCCGCGACCGCGTCCAGTTGCGAGCGTCCCGGCCGATAGCCATAGGAGTCCTGGAGGAACAGGGGGTCCACCTGCGGCTCCAGAAACATGGCCACGACCGTTTGCGCGATCCTGTCCGCGACGTTCGGGACGGTGGCTTCATACTGCACCTCCTGCAGACCTGATTTTGGTTTCGGTGGGTAGGTGAACCGAGTTGGTGACGAGCCGGCGGCATTGTCGCTCGACTTGCGGCGGGAACGGGATGTACAGCCGGTTGGCGGGCCCGCGGCGGGCGGTGAGCTTGCCGGTTTCGATCCAGGCGTAGACGGTGCCGTCGGAGATCGAGAAGCGTTCGGCGACCTGGTGGACGGTGACCTCGTCGCCGTGCGCGTAGCTGGCTGGATAGGGGATCTTGTGGCGCCAGCGGATCCATTGCACGTGCTCGGCCTTGAGCGAACCGCCGGTGCCGGCCTCGAGTCCGGCGGCGTTCAGCTGCTCGGCGATCTGCGCGTTGCTGTGGGTGGCGGCAAGGCGGCGGGTCAGCTCGATCGCTTCGGCCGGGGTGCGGATGACTTCTTGGCGGGTCTGCGGCCGCTCGACGGTGTGCTGCTCGGTGGCGCCCGAGCGCCAGCGGATCCCGACCTGAAGCTCGGCGCCGGTCGGCTTGGAGGTGATCGTGATGTCGGCGATCATCGCCCTGAGCAGCCGCTTGCGGTCGCGTTGGGCGGTGCTGGCGGCGGCCCACAGCTTCGGCAGTTCGCGGGCGAGCGCCTCGAGTTGCTCGCGCGAGGGCTCGCTCACCGGCTTGTTCTGTGCCGCGAGCTCGGCCTCCGCTTCTGCCAGTTCACGGAGCTTCTGCTCCCAGCGGGTTTCCAGGCTCCGGGCGACGAGCCGGTTCTCTGGCTCGCAGGCGTGGAACGCGCGCTCGGCACGGATCGCTTCATAGCGGGCGCGCTCGACGCGCAACTCGACCGCGCGGGTCGACCGCGCGCGGCGGTCGGCGACCTCATCAGCGGCGGCCAGCGCCAGCGCGATCTCTTGCGGCGCGAGCGCGTCGAGCAGCCTGCGGACGACCAGCTCGTCGACCACGGTCGTCTTGACCGAGCGGCAGCCTGGCGTGGCGATGTGGTCGGCGCGCGAGTGGGTGCACTCGTAGTAGCCGCCCGCGTGCTGGTAGCGCGTGCACATCGACCGCCCGCAGGAGCCGCAGCGCACGATCCCTTGGCACAACGCGCCGCCTTCCCGTGCTGGCCGCTGCCCACCGCGGGTGTCGTTGGCCCGAAGCCGCTGCTCGTTGGCGAGGTACTGCTCCCAGCTGATGTAGCCCTGGTGATGGTCGTGGATCACAACCGGCCACTCCGGACGCGGCAGCTCGGTCACGGTCGTGGTGATCGTGCCGTCCGGCCTGACCGTGCGCCGAGAGCGGTACCGGCCGAACACATACGCCCCCGCGTAGCACGCGTTGGAAAGCACCGCCAGCACCCGCGGGTGAGTCAGCTCGCCCCACCGCACCTCGCCCGCCCACGCACCGCCATAGGCGCGCTTCGGAAACCGCCGGCCCTTGAACGCGCCCACCACACCGTAGGCCGAGCCGGTCTGCACAAACGCCGCGAACAGATCACGCAACGCGGCCTGCACCTCCTGGTCAGGGTCGATGATCGTCTCGCCCTCCTGATCGTGGACATAGCCGACCGGCAGCGGAAACCGCAGCTCGCCGCGCTCGGCCGCCGCGCGCTTGGCGCCCTGCAAGCGCGAGGTGATCATGTGCAGCTCCGCTTCGGACATCTGCCCCTTCAACCCCAACAGCAGCCGGTCGTTGAAGTCCTTGAGGTCATAGACCCCATGAGTGTCGATCACGAGGGTGTCGGTCAGCGCGCAGAACTCAAGCAGCCGCTGCGTCTCGGCGTTCGAGCGCGCCAGCCGGGAAACCTCCAGCCCCAGGATCGCCCCGACCTCGCCCACGCACACCCGCGCGACCAGCTGCGCGTACCCCTTGCGGGCCTGTGCGTCGGAGAACCGGCCGGAGATCCCGAGATCCCCGTCGACGACCACGATCCGCTCGGACTCCCAGCCCAGCCGGGCGGCCTCCTCGGCCAGCGCGTACTGCCGCTCGGTCGAGCGGAAGTTCTCCCTGACCTGCCTCGGCGAGGACTGACGCAAGTACACGACCGCCACCCGCTCCAGATGCGAGCCGGTGATCTTCGCACTCGCCCTCACCACCAACACCCCCCACCCTCGCCGCGGACTCGACCATGTTCGCGAGCGCCGCGACCGCCTCGGGCAGGATGCCTGGCACCGATCACTCCAGCTCCCGCCGCCTCAACAACTCCAAGTTGATCTGCGAGATCTCCGCCAGCAGCGCCTCGTTGCGCTGCGTGATCCCCACGCTCGCCTCGCACGCCGCCACCACCGCCTGCGGCACATAGATCGTGCGGCTGCGCCCACCCGCATAGACCGCCAGATACGCATACGGGCCGTGCAACTCGCCCGACCGGCAACGGCACCCCTCGCTCGAGCAGCGCCTGCCCTTGCTCAACAGCACGCCCCGCAACGTCCGCTCCGGCGCGGACAATCCGTCCGAAAGCCGCCGCCGACGGGCGAGCAACTGACGCACACTCAACTCGCTGATCTCCGACATGAGCCTGTAGGTGATTCGCTGACAGGCTCATCGATCCTCCCGCGACCGGCTCACGGCTGATGCTCCAACGCGACATCGCCGCGATGCGTGCGCAGCCACCGCTGCGGGCGGCAGCCGTCGTCCTCGACCAGATCACGGACGCGAAGCCGACGCAGCGCCGACAACGCCACATCCGTCGCGCACCCCGCCAGCTCACCGACCCTCTCAGGCGAGCGCTCATACCGCGCATCCGTCGCCCGCAGCACCCGCGCGTCCAGCCCGCTCAACGTCAACGACACGGCGCCGTTCATCGGTCGCCCTCGCCATCCACCGACCTGCCAAGCATGGCGACCACCGCCGCCAGCTCGACCAACACCTCGAAGCTCAGCGGCCGCCCCGCCGGCTCCGGACCACGATCGGTCGCCGCCTCATCCAGCGCGACATTCCGGCCATCGCCGGCGGCGCACACATACACGCGACCCGTCGGGAAACGACGCACATACAGGACATCAAGCCGCTCACCCCGCAGCGGATGAAACGGATGCGTGACCACCAACGAACCCAAAAGCTCGTTGGACGACACAGCGGTATGACGTGACCGTCGGTACCCCTAGCATCCTGGCCCCCGGGCTGTGCGGCTTGGGGATCTCCACCGCCCTGACCGGCGGCGGAAAGTAGGACCCTGAGCTCATCCGATTCCAGATCCTGTAGAGGTTGTCCGCAAGATCGGCCTCGAACTCCTCCAGGTGCTGCCCATCCGCCCCGGGGGCACCCTTGTTGGCCGCAACCCGCCGGTACGCCTCCCAGACCAGCTGCTTGGGAATGACGAACGGCTTGTCCGTGGGCTTTGGCTTGTTCATCTTTGCTTCCTCCCGGGCGAGCCCGGTTGTTCGAAATGAACATTCCTGGTGAGCCGACCCCTTGGCTCCACCCCCACCCCAGCGAGCAGGAGCTTCATCGCTACTACGGGCCGGTCCGCCGGCGAGCACCGCGTCGGTACTCAGTGCCTTCGGTTTCCGCCGTTGGCAGGCTTCCTCTCGCGACCTTGGAGACCTGCGACCCCGGTCGCCGTATCGACGCTCGCCTTCTCACGTTCCGTGCAAGAGCCGCAGACCAGGCTCACGCCGCCTCTACGCCGGACACCGCCTGGCCAGAAACACGGGACACCCGCCAGGCTCATCTCGAGAAGAAAGCAAGGCTCCTCGATTTCGATGCCATCTGACTAATTTCGACGCCTCAACAGCGCGCGCCCCACCGGGTCGCCCCAACCGAGCGCTTCTGGAACGTCTTCCTGGTCCCCACCTGACGCGGTCCATGCCACGCCGTTTCCCCGGTCGCTCACCACGACGGTCTTCAGCCAACGCAGCACCACGGTGGTTTAGCGCCTGCCCCCGCGGGCCGACGCTGGAGGGCCGACGATCCCCCATCTCTCGCACAGCACCGCCTATATGAGGGGTCTTCTACACGACCCCTCCTTCAGCGTTCGTGACGGTAGTTGAGCCCGTAGAAAAACCAATACTGCAAAGCGCGGTCACCGACCGTCTTGCCGCCCGCGTACGCACAATGCGTGCCGCCGTCGTGGAAGTAGATCTGGCCTGTGTTGCGCACATAGGGTGAGAGGTCCGCGTTCGGCCACGCGTTGATCGTCGCCTCAGGCACTCGGATACCTCGCAGGAACGCGTCCCGCTGGCCGGTCTTGTCGGGCAGAACCGCCGGATATTCCAGGTCGTCCGTGGTCTGCCCCGACGCGTTCAAGTCGGCGAGCGTCGCCGGGTCGGCAAGCGGGTCCCCCGACTTGTTCATCAGTTGCACCCCTGGCCGTCCGTCCGGACCCTGCTCCTGCAGCACGCTCTGCACTGACACCGCCAGTAGCCGTCCAGCCGCGACATCTTCACGGTCGGTTCGTACCGGCGCGCAAGCGCGTCGACGCCCGTTGCTGTGTTGGGAATCGCCGTTTCGCGGTTGACGTTGTGCGACGACGACACGGCCCCTCCGTGGCCGCAGGTCGGGGGCCGTCCGCTGTGTGCGATCGCTACCGTGACCGTAACCGTGGCCACGATCAAGAGGACGACCGACGGCAGGTAGGGCGGATCCCCGAGATGACTTTCGCCCCTTTGCCAGTTCGCGCGGGCCGTCCCGTCTGCCCCGGATCAGCGTCTTCGGTAGGAATGGACATCGGCATCAACCGCTTGAATCGTGATGTTCCTACGCACGCTCTCGCCCCACGTTCATCCGGCTACGCGTCCTGATGCCAAGCCTAACCGTGACCTCGCAACCCGGTCAAGCACTCTCGACTGAGAGGCATGAGCGCGATCGAAGTAGTCTGTGCGCGGCCCGCGCTCGCGGAGACAGGCGGCTTCAGGCTTTGGCCGCGTAAAGTCCGCGAACATGCAGCTCAGGCGGGTACTCGAGCGCTCCGCGACGGGATGCTCGCGTAGAGTCAGGCAGGTCGTAGGAAACACCCAACCGCTTTCCGTGCGCGGGTCTCCCGCTGGTCGACACACCGATGAGAATCGAGGCCTTTAGCTTCCGGTGACCCTTCGATTACGATCTGTCCGATCCCGGTCGCCTCGTTCCGATCGATGATCTCACTCTGACGTCCCTGGCCCGCCCATCCACGCGGCGGGCCGACGCGGCTACAGCACGGTACGGTATCGCGCGACCTGGTCGATCGGCCAGTAGACAATGCCCGCCGCCGCATAACCAAACATACACCCCGACGACCTGGCGACGAATACGCGATTCGGAGCTTCGCTCGACTTCTACTAGCGTCGCCACGCCCGATCGATCATCGTCGTGTGGTTAGCAGCCGTTCCGGCCGGCACGCCGATAGCGTCTACCGGTGCCGCGCACCTGAGCGGCTAGATTACACGGCCTCCGGACGCGTGAACGTCGCTTCGGTCGTCGGTCGCTTGTTCCACCGGGCGTTGTCACCACTACGTGGACCTCCCCGTTCCCTGCGGGGCCGACGGCGTTTATCATCGCACGCGAGACCGGCGCGATTTCCGCGTTGGGGCCGTCGAAACTTACGGCAGATGCTCCATCGAAATTCGTGCCGTGGATAGTCACCCACACTGACGCTGACGTGTTCACGCTGGTTGGGTCGCCCGCCGTCACGGTAGGCTTCGTGGCGTATCGGTACTCATTGTCGCTCGCAATCACCCTTGCGCCCACCGACTTGCCCGCCGTGACGTTAACCTCGCCAGTTTGCGCGCAATCGCCGTGATCTTGGTGGATGTCTGCTCCGTGATAGGAGCCACCATGTCGCCAACGTGATTTGAGTCACTCGATCTAGAGCGATCCCGACTTCGACCGCTCGGCGATTCGCGTGTCCGGGACCTACGACTGACGCCGCCGAAATCGGGTCACGAATTGCGTGGTCACGAAGGTTCCCGAGGTAGCGCAGAACCAAGCCGCGGGAGATCGGAGCGTCCGAGGGTGCGTCCACCGCGGCAGCACCCCGCCGGGCGGGCGGCCTTCGCCGGCGAGACGCCGGCTGCGTGCCGCTCTAAGCCGGGCCAGCGCTCTCGAGAGCGATCTCGTGACGACGCCTTCTCCCGAGCGAGTCGCGGTGCGTCCGGCAACGGCAAGGTCGCCGGTGAGGGCACGGGAACGATCCGGGTCTACGCGGGCGATGAACTGGAGGCCGGCATCAACTACGACGCGACGTTCCTTCATGCCGAAAGCCGAGGCCAGACGCCATCAGGCGCCTGCCGGGTCAGCGCCCGGTCAGGCGAAGCCGGCTGCTGGCTCGCCGTCGGCAACGTCGGACGATTCTTCTGCTTCATCAGCAACCTCGCCGTTCACCTCGGCCGCGCCAGACGGAGCAGTGCCCGGTGAGAGCACGACCCGAGCGCGCATGCCGATTTGTCAGCGCCGATGGTCGCCGGGCCGCAACCGGAGCTGCTGCCGGATTGGCGAGTGGGCCAGAGGCGAATGGTGTGGACGGGTCGTGATGTCCTTGTGAACGCGCCGAGCCGGACCGAAGCCAGAGGCGACAACCGACAATAAATCCACACACCGGCGGCCGCAGAATCTATGCTCTGCACAGGCGGGACCGCGCCTCGGAAAGTGGGGCGCCGGGAGCGCTCTTGCGGCGCACAGGAGTCGCACATGACAGCAATTTCCCAGCTCGATCCCGATTTCGCGTTGCTCGGGCGGGTGCGTACGCCGAGGCAGCCGAGCTGAAAGCCGAGGATGCACCGGGTCTGCTGAGGGAGATGCCCGGTCCTGCGGGCGCTCCACCCGTGCGGGTCGGCCGTGGGGGCAATGCGATCTGGTGTCCGCACCGTCGGTCAACCGGGGCGGATAGGTCCCCGGAGTCGAAGCTCACCGACGAGAGGCTCGTCTTCGATTCACCGTGCCAAACACCAACCACGCTGGCGCATGCCATCAGTGGCCGGCCGCGAAAAGCAGTCACCCACTAGCCATGATTCCACCGAAGGGGAGCCGAGATGAATGTACTGACTCGCTCATATACTAATGGTCGCACTGGGGCGAACACCCAGGAGACCGCCCTTACGCCGGCACTTGTCGGCAGTAACCTGCTCGTGAAGCATTTCAGCCTCGATGTGACCGACGATCCGCGCATCGAGGCGCAGCCTCTGGTTGTTTCTGGCGTGCAGATAGGCGGTCAGGCGCGGGATGTTGTGTACGTTTGCACGATGGCGAACAACGTCTGGGCCTTCGATGCCGACACCGGTCAGGCCGTCTGGGCCGAGCCGGTGAATCTGGGACGGCCCCTCCTGCCAGGCCCGTTTCAGATCCAGCTCTTCGATATCAATATTCATTGGGGCATCCTGAGTACGCCGGTGATCGACCCCGACATGACTACGATGTACATCGTCTGCTGGACGAGCCCGGACGGAAGTCTCGCCAACGCGCAATTTCAGCTTCACGCGTTGGACATCGCCACGGGACAGCCGCGTCACCAACCAATAACGATCGAGGCTAATGCCGCCGCACAAGGCGCTCCTGACGTGCAGCTCGTACCCTCGCGTAATAAGCAACGAGCCGCACTTCTGCTCACGACGCCACTCGACTCGGCCGACACACAGCACAAGACTCTCTTTGCGGCGTTTTCGGTGACGCATGAAACCGGCGACCCGTTGTCGCACGGCTGGGTCATCGCGTTTGACGTCGATGAATTTCACCAGACCGCGGCGTGGTGTACGACACCTCACGGTCATGGTTGTGGAATCTGGCAAGGAGGCGGCGGTATTGCCGCCGACGAAGCGGGCGACCTGTACGTCATGACGGGCAACTACGGGGTCGAGGTGCCGCCGCCCGCCGGGGATCTGCCGGAAAGTATCGTTAAGCTGCACTACACGCCGCCGCCGGCTGCCAACGCCGCGGGAACTCTGGCTGCCGTCGGTTGGTTCACGCCGTTTCACGACAACGTCCGCAATCCCAATGGCGACGACGACTTCCAAGACTACGATCTCGGATCGGCGGGGCCACTCGCTATACCGGGCATGAGTCTGGTCGTCGGCGCTGGCAAGGACGGCGTGCTTTACGTGCTCGATCAAAAGACTGCTCTCTTTGGGCAGGGCAGCAACTTTGGCGTCCTCAAGCAGCAGCCGATGTTCTACACGTATTTTCCCGGGTTCGGGATCGACGCATCCGTCGTCGCAAATCTGGATCACCTGTATGACGGAAAGACGCATCACCTGCATGCCGGCTCCGTGTTCTGGCAGAGCCCGGTGCATGGCCCGATGCTGTTTTGTTGGGGGGAGAACGAGCACCTGCGAGCGTGGACGGTGGACCCATCGGGCAACGTGACCTTTCTCGCCAAGAGCGCCGAAACCGCGTCGGCGGGGGCCGGAGGCAGGGGCGGAATGCCGGGCGGCGTCCTCGCCCTGTCGTCAAACGGCGGGCAGCCGAACACCGGGATCGTCTGGGCGCTCGCACCTATCTCGGGCGACGCGAACAAGTTCGTTGTACCCGGAATCCTGCGCGCCTACGATGCCGACAATCTCGATCCGGTGCCCAATGCGGACGGGACGCCACGGCTGAAGCTGCTCTGGGACAGTGCCCACATCCCAGGCAACGGTTTCGACCACTGCAAGTTCTGCCCACCTGTCGTTGCAAATGGAAAGGTGTTCGCCCCCACCTACGACGGCAGGATCGACGTCTACGGTCTGATCAACGTCCCCTCTGGTCCGATCCCCACCAACGCGAATCCGATGCATCTGGCGAAGAGCCTGCAAACGGAGCCGTAATCGGATGATTTTGCTTGGCACGCGGAGGACTTGCGCCGGAGCTGGCCCGCTCGCCGGGTCCCGAGCATGACACCGATGCAATCGGTGGGGCTCATACCTCGACCTGCCGGACCTCGACGACGGCGTCATCGCCGATTTGACGCAAGGGCCCAGTGACGATGCCTTGAAGCGGTCCAGACGCCGCCTTAGCGAACAACGCGTCGTATGCTTGCAGCTCTTCGGGCAGTGGCGGCGCGGGGACGCGCGGCGCGCGCTGCATTTGCACCTTTTGGGTAAGCGGGACGAGGTCGACGCTCGGGCGTGCGCCATCCCCGAGGAGACGGAGTCGCCCCTTGTCCACCACTACCGTCCCACGCAAGGTAACTTCGAAGCCCAGGAGGGTGTAGGAGTCGTTGACGACGCTGTGGAACTCGCTGAGCCAGTCATCGATTGGAGGCAATCCGTCGCCATCGAGGAAGACCGTCGCGGTAGACGCATCAGCATCTGGAAGTGGATCCACCAGGTCGACATCAGTGAGATGCGCCAGTGCCTCGTGGGCTCCACCCCAGCAAGCGGCGATGCCATATGGACAGGTTCCGCGTAGTCCAACGACGACCTTGGTACCCCTGGCCGCGGTAAGGGTCTCGGTATGCCGTGCGAGCACGTCGGACGCCGGTGCGGCAGCCTCGCGAGCCGTCAGAGCCGACGCCACCTCGGGGCTCGGCGCCGCAGCAGCAGGTGCCGCCAAGTTGACGATCGCCGCGACTGACGGAACCCCGGAGCTGGCGATCAGGAACAGCATGTACGGACCGGGAGGGCAGACGTTCGAGTTGGTCGGTGCGTCAACCTGTAGCCCACCGCCACTAACCGTGAAAGAGAGCGATGCGAACCGCTGGCTCCCGTTGAACGAATGAGTGACGGACGAGAGGCGAATCCAGGTGATCTTGGTGATGCCCGCCGGCTGGTCGCATTCAACCTGGAACGTTTCCGCGTACCCAACACTACTGGGCGCCGACGTAATGACCGGCCGCGTCCCCTTGAACAGGTATGGCGGGGAAAAGATCTGCGCGTCCTGGTGGCTGTCGCCCGGGTCGTTCTCCTCCTGCACGCCCTCGATCGGGAAGAACTCCCCGCTACCGGCGCTCAGAACCCGGCCGTCAGGTAGCAGTACAGCGGTGGCGTGGTAGCAACGATCGGTCGCTTCCGCGGCCAGCTGAGTCCACGTGTTGCTAGTCGGATCCCACAGCTCTGCTATATGAACGGGCTGCCCCGGATCGAGGTTGTTGAAGTTCTCTGGGGGAACCGTTCCGCCGCTGCGAGTACCTCCTGTTACGAGGACAGTTCCGTCGGCCAGGATCGTGGCGTTGTGCTGTCGACGGGGAAAGGCCATCGGAGCCCCGGGCTGCCATGCTGGATGGGCTTGGCTGAGATCGAGCAGCTCGGTGTTCGCCGTGGGCGCGTTACCGCCACCGATGTAGATGACCTTGTCGACGTCGTGGAGGACCGACGGCGCATAGTCACGCTGCGCATTGTCACGCTGGGTCGGTACCTGGCTCCACCCGCCCCCGCCCAGCACGTCGAGTGACCACGTCTGTTGGAGCGAGCCAGTGATGTAGACGATTCCCGTGGAAGCGACGTGCATGCGCGGATAGAGGTCGAACGCGCCGTTCGGCGGAGGAGCGACCTCCGTAATGGCTCCGGCCGCCCACCGCTCCGGCACCTCATTGTTGAGCGTTCCTCCGTCAGGCCCGCGGTAACTACCCGAGAGGACGAGAACGCTGCCATCGGGCAAGATGGTCAGCGACGGATACCACCGCCCGTGGGCCATAGATGCGCTCGCCGACCAGCTGTTGGCGGCCGGGCCATAGATCGTCGTGGCAGTGAGACCCGCGCCGTCGGCCAGATGCCCGCCGGCGACGAGGACCCGCCCATCAGCCAGGAGGGTATGGCCAGAGCAGAACAGATTCGCATTGCCGCCACTCTGTAGCGGTGGCTTGTCCGTGGCCGTGGCCTTGAGGGTGCCCGGGTCGAGAAGGAACGGGGTGCACTGCGCCGGCGGAGCCGGAGGTTCCCCGACGTGCAGTGGGCTGGGCGGATCGACATCGAGCGACTCGTCTGGGGAGTCGCGGCGTCCCCACATGAGAACCATGCCGGTCGCGAGGACGGTCGCGTGGATTCCGACGTTAGGAAGCTGGAAAACTGGATCCCACACACCACGTTCGCTCGGCAGATCGATCGAGAACGTGAAGGGTGCCGACTGGGCGTCCGCCTCGGCTGCTGCCGTGGCCGATGTCATGCCGTCGGGGCCTAGCAGCAAGAACGTTGTGTCATGATCGTCGTAGGCGATGCAGAGGTAGTACTCGAGCACGACGCCCGCGGCGAGGCCTGCGGTCGGGATCGCCGCCGAGTAGTACTTGTTATTGGCGACCGTCGCGAGGAAGGTCATCGGTACCTCTGTCCAGGCCACACTATTCGCTGTCCTATAGAAGACGCTGCTGCCAACCTGGAGCTGATTTCCGGGGTTCCCTTGCCCCTGATACTGATTCCCGCTCATAATCGACACCGAAGGCGTCGGCTCTGTAGGAAAAGTGGGGTCGCGCATCCCCGAGACGCCCCGTGGCTCAGGATTTGCGGGAACGTGCCATGCGTTACCGAGATTGGCCATGAAGTACCTCCTATCACGTCAAGTCGGCAGTGACCGCGACATGCCCAAGGCCATTGACCTCCCCTGGTCGTGCTTTGGCGTACACCTCTGGCCCGAGAGGAGCGGGCTCAACGGCGCCCTTGGAGTGTTCGGGCCCTCTACTGCTTCACCAGGGTGCCAACCGTCACGTGAGGCCAGTGGATCCCGTTGAAGTCGAGCATCACCAGCTGCGTGTACTGGAGCTGCAGCTTTGCGGGCGCGCCGGCGGTGCCAGCGATCGTCTCGATCCAGAAGGTTGCTTGCATCTCTGTGGCCCGAGCGTTGCCAACGTTCGGATCTGTGCTCGCGGTCAGAAACGCGGTGTTTGCTGTCCCGCCGCCCCCTTTGATGACGCTGTTGGTGGTCGAGATGTGGAGAAACGTTCTGCTCTCCATACTGGTGCCCTGAAGCGACGCGTGGAGCGCGTCTTGAATGACGCTGTTCGGGTTCTTCACGATGTTCTGCAGGTCGGCCTGTGAGATGCCGGCGGGCTCCTGGCGGAACTGCGTTGGGATCGACAGGTCGAGCTCGGGGAACGTCTGCGCGACCTGATCGAACTGAGCGTCAGTGGGAGCAGGCGTATTGAAGAAAAACGGCAGGATGTTGTTGTTGGGAATGATCTGAGGGCCGCCCGGGATCACTTGGAAGACGCCCTGTGCATTGATCACGGTCCCGTGTGGAATCGACGCCATCCGCACGACGGTTTGAGGCTCAGCCGGATTGCTGGTTTGAGGTACCACCGCCCAGATACCAGGCTCGACGTGCAGCCCCGCGGCCGGGTTGCCGGCCTCGTTGATCTGCTGCATGTAGGTGACGCCGTGCATGTTGATGTCGGGCATGTCCAGACCACGATTCGGAATGTCGCCATCGATCCTCGTGAACACGATCTTGTCGTCGGTGAGGTTCAGCTCGAGAAAACGATCGTGCCCTGAGCTGAGCTGGTGCGGGCGCCAGATCGCATTGAAGCCGTGGCCGAGCCAGACGCCGGGAGTGTCCCCAGGGCCCGGAAGCTCCGCGAGCGGACCGAGCGGATCCCCAGCTGGCGGGGCTGCTACAGCGGGCTCAACCGCCCCGAGGAACGCAAAGTCGGAATCGACCCGTGAAATTGCAGACATTGTGACCCCCAGGTGGATTGCTAACGGGCCCATGCGCGCGCCTAGCTTGACGGGTTCGGGCGCTGTGAGCCGCTAGGAACCTATAGCCGAGTCGATGGCATCCGTGCGAATTTATTTCCTCGCCATGGTCGTTAACTGTGCCACACCGGTTTTTTGGCTGACGGCTGGGAGGCCCCTCGCCGCCGATCGAAGGTAACGCCGGGTCGCGACTCGAACACTACAGCGATAGCCGCGACCGGGTGCGGTGAGCAGAGCCGGCACTCCAGATACGGATGCGTCGCCGTTGGCCGACTACCGCAACACCACAGGCACTCGGTTGGCTTCCCCACGCGGCGGACGACTGCATCCCAGCCCGACGGTCCGCGCGAGCCCGACGTACCCGCTGCACTACTGCTCTCGTAGGCCATGGGACTACTGGTTCGCGCGGATAGCAGTGGCGCCACGCTGCTCGGCCTGATGATCGCTTCTCGGCCCTGCCAGCGCGTACCGGACGAGCGGTTTGGCGACCAGGGATTGGCCCGCCTGGCGCCTAGCCACGTGATCGCCTTCGTAAAGCCAGAGCTCGGGTGCCGTCTGATCAGGGCGTACCATGTGACCAATGACGACGGAGCAGCAAGCGCGAGTTCTCCTGACGAAGTACCGCAATGTCGTGCCGGGTCCACCTCCGATCCTCCGTGATCTTCCCGAGGACGAGCTCATCGCGGATCTACGACAGACCGAGCTCGTAGCGGCCTCTTTCGATTAGAACAGCAGGGAAACGCAGATCGTCGGCAACGTCATTCGCGGGTGGCTGGGCCACGAACTCCGCCTCCGGCGCTTCGCTGGCGAGTTTCCGGACCGCGTTTAGTTACGAGCAGTCGCTTCTAGCTCGACGCGTGGCCAAGAAAGCGATCACACTCGAGCTCGGGTGGCACGGGCGCTACGGCGACTTCAGACTCCCCCTGTGCGTGGCGGGTCCCGCGTCGGTGCTTCTGCGCATCCGCGTGTTGGGCCGCGCCGGCCCGCGGCCCACGAACGCCTATTTGGCAAGCGGGCGGCGATCAGCGCCCGGCGAGGAGTTCTCGACCGGCGGGGATCATCGGCTCGGGCCGCTGATGCACGGCCTGGATGATCTCGGTGTTGTCGATGCCGCGCAGGTATCTCGAGGTGACCGCGAGGTCTGCGTGCCGGAGTTGTCGCTGGATCACGATGAGCGAGATCCCCTCGCGCGACATCTCCACCGCATGCGCGTGGCGCAGCTGATGGTTGTGCCGACGTCGGCACAAACACCATTAGGCCGACTCGATCGTTAAGCCGACCTCGACGACGAACTGCGCGAAATACAGGCGCACGTCGCATCGAATCGGCATAACGCGGACACGTTTGATCGTCGTTCTTGGTTCGCTTTTCGAGAAGCGAGGTGCTGCACTCGGCGAACGACGTCGCAGTGGAGAGCCTCAGTGTGCGGAGCGAGCAAACCGCGGCAACCAATGTATGGCTGCACGCCGGACCTGACCCCGAAGCCGCTGGCGAGCAACGGCGCCAGTTAGCTCGGCCTGAGGAGCGGGAGCGCCGATCGTTTCGGTAACGCGCGCTGATGCCCGTTGCGGAGACTCGTGAATTATGCCGACCGATTCTGAGCCTGGTTGCTTCTGAGCAGGAAATTCGCGCACAGGTCGGCACAACGAACGGGTCGGCTTAATGGTGCGGTGCGAACCGCCGACGCACACCTGCCACGACCGCTGTGTCATGCAGCTGCTTGCGGACCCCGCTGGCGCGCACGGCCGGCCGCGTGTCGGTCCGCGGACAACGCAGAACAGCCGACCGACCGGCAGACCGCTCCGCAGCTGCAGCCATGGCGTGAGGTGCGACCACCCCCAGCGGTCCATCCCAACCTCGCGCCGCTTGTCCCCCTTCCCGTGGCGAACGAGCAGAGCGCCTCGCTCAGGGTCGAGGTTGGTTCGTTGAGCGCGAGCGCTTCGCTGATCCGAAGCCCCGCGCGCCACAGCACGACAATCACGCCGCGTAGCCGCACGCCCTCGGGGCAATCCCCGGCAGCGCGCATAACCGCGACGATCTCCTCGACCGTCGGTGGGTCGGGCGGATACCGCAGCCCTTTGTTGCCCGGCGACACCCCTCGGTGGAACGTGGACGTCGTCGCCGGTGACCGACGCCGCCCGGTGCGATCCAGCAACGCTATGGACTCCATGGCGTCCTCCTCTGGACGATGGTTGACGCGACCATCGTCCACCCCCAACTGAGGCGGCTTCGGCCCGTCCGGGGCTCGATTGGGCGCGATGGAGCCAGTCCCGCCCGAGGGAACACTGCGTTCGGGATCGCGGAGGATGCGCACGTCGCCAACGCGATAGTCCGACACGATCGGCGGCGACAAACAAAGCGATGTCCCGTTGCCCTGTGGAGTAGACGCTTGTAGCGCTGCCGCCGCGGCTAACCATCTTTGCGGCACTTCAGGACCAGGGCAATATTCCTACGAGCGCGAGGAGCAGCTCCGGGCGCTTGCCAGGCACGAGGGCTCGGGACCATACACTACGCGGGCCTTCAGCAAGCCGGCGCCCTCGCACAGCTCGGGGGCCGCCAAGGGAAGCGTTAGTAAGTGAACATTTCAGTCGGCGTGCCGCCGCCCGGGACCCCCACCGTCCTGTCTGCCGCGCTTGACCGAGCATCTATTGAGTGAGACACTGCCGCCCGGAGTCATGAGGCCCATCGGGTGCGGATACCTCAGCGCGCCCAAGGCGCGGTCGTTTTTCCTCCTGCTGACTGCTATGAGCGTTCTGGCGGGCGTCGTGGAGGTCCAGCCCGCTGTGGCAGCGAGCCTTCCCCTCACAGTGATCTACAAGGGCCAGAGCAGCCAGGCCGCGGCAGGCACCGTCGGTGGCTTCAATGAAAGCTGCCCGCGAGCCGCCCCGCATGGCATATCGGGGTTCTTCGGAGTCGGCGACAAAGCCGCCTATGGGCAGGTCGTCCTCTCGATCTCAGGCCCGCTCGCCCATGGCTGGACCGAGGGCGTGCTCAACCTGAGTACCAGCCCAGAACCCTTCATTGCCGGCGCGGTTTGCAGCTCACGCAGTTTCGTCAGCCGCTCTCGGAAGATCGAGTTGAGTCCGAATTCGATTGGCGGGTACACCGAGCGCTGTCCGAAGGCAGATCCCCGGCCGATCAGCGGGTCTTCGGCATCGGCGAACGGGATTCCCGCTGACGTGTTCGTGGCCGAGTCGGCGCCCGCCGGCCACGGCTGGATCACGACCCTAGTTAATCGGAGCGCGCAGCCGCAGACCTATCTCGTCGGCGTGACCTGTGCACCGGCCACGCAGCGGATCCGCACCCTTTCAAGTGACGTCGTGACGGTGCCACCGGATCAGACCAGTTCATCCAACGGCCGCTGCGGGGCCGCGGCCCCGCATGCCACCAGCGGCTTCTTCTATCCCAAGGCCAGCGCTCAGTGGGGCGACGTCGCGCTCGCGCTCTCCGGCCCGACCGGGCCCAGGGGGCGGGTGTGGCTAGGCGCGGTGGTGAACCTCACGAACCAGCCTCAACCGGTGGTGATCGGGACTATCTGCATCGGTTGAGCGAGCCCAGGAGGGCCACCACTACCGACAGATCCCCGAAATCACATGTGCGCTTCACTTCACACCGGCCCCGAACCCATTACTCGCACGCGAGCGCGCTCACGCCTAACCACGGTGCACATCCTAGCCCCGCTCTCGGGGCGAAAGATCCGTTGGGCGGCTGCGGTTGTGTAACCACCACTGGCTGATAACCCACCCTCCGCCGAGGGTGAGGAGCTTCCCGCTTAACGGGGCGGCGCGCCTCGGGGCGACCTTCGTGTCCGCCCTCGCCGAGAGGGCGTCATCGACGGGGGTGGGTTGAGATGCGCCCCGTCGACCATGCGGGCGCCCGGTTCTGTTGTGCGCGCGATCCCAGCATTCATCATTCTCAGGCGGGCGGAGCTTCCAGTGCTTCGCGACACGGGAGGGGTTGCTGCCGCCGGCGCCAGACGATACGAGTGTCACGTTTCCGATCACGCGGACGAAGTCGACCGGACTATCGCCTCCAGAGTCTTGCGACTAGACGCTCCGGCGATCCCCGTGGCGACAGATCGAGTACCGGCGTGATTTCGTGGAGGCGATAGACTCAACTGGCCCGCGCCCCCGGTCGGCGGCGAGGCGAACGCGTTGTTCACGACGATGCACGCCGCTACCGTGATCGTCGGAAACAGTCCCTCTGTGCGGGGCTGCTGTTCAAGTACCTACCCCTGCCGTCCGGGCAGGTAGGTGATTCTAGCGACCTGACAGTTCGACGGATCCATGACGTAGAACAGTTGACTGCTGAGGAATCGGTCGTAGTGCTGTTGAAGCAGCGCGATCGGATTGGATGTGGGAGCCCGCGGCCGGGCCCGCCTGAGCTCCTTGCGCGGCATCTTCAACAGGGTTCGCGATGGTCTCACCATTGCGTTCAAAGACAAAGCTTTCCCGCGGGAGTCGAGGCGTCGCCTCGACGCCGCGGTCTACGATCGCTGTTCCTCAATGACAGAGGCGATGTGTGCTCCGTCTACCTCTTCGACCGTAAAGTGTTCGGGGATGGAGACGAACCGGCCTTTCGATATGTCCGTGAGGATGAATCTTGGCCGTAGGCCCAACAGCTCGTACCGATACTGGTAGCCGTCTCCGGAGTATCTGCCACGACTTCTTTTCGCGGTACCGATTTGTTGTCCATGTGGATTGAAGATCTCCAGGGTCGATCGGTACCCGCCGCGCAAAACCAAGGTCGACTCGCCGGCGAGCGTGCCGGCTTCGCCTGGCGCCAACTCGATAACGCCGGCTCTCCTCAGCCGGCTCTGAACCAACTTCTCTTTGCTCATCTCCTACGCCCTCCGCGCGCCACCCAGGGTCGAGAGCCGTCCAGCGGCTGTCCTAACGATTGCATACTCGCAAGGCCTGATCCGCCGTAACTCACCGCGGCAAGCTCGCGGTCGCTCCCGTCCCGCCGTGGGTTGGTGCGGCGTAGTCGGATTGGCGACCAAACGCGGTCCCGGTACGGGCGCCGGGTTGCTCGCCGACTTCTAGCACCGCGTCTTTGCGGAGCTACGGTTGGTCGCCATTGCACAGGCGCGCATCGGGCTGGCGGCAAAGAGAAGAGGAATCGTCCAAGTCCGAGGCGCGGCACGGCTGAGATTGGGCGATTGCGACAGTCGTCCCGAGTTTGCTGGCCCGGCGATTCCGAGCAAGCACCATCACGTCGTGCCTGATATGGAGTCCTAAGCCTCTTGTGGAGGAACGTTTGTCATCCATGAAGGGGCGGGTGGTGTCAAGCGGCGGTTGGTGGTTTGTGATGTTCGCCTGCGATGTGGGGTGGGTGGTCGTCGGGATCGTCCGGTAGGTAAAGGGGTTTCGGGGTTGTGCCCCGGCTTGGTTGTGGTGTGGCCGGGCGAGGCCTGGCGGGTCAAGCGCGGTGGCGGCGGGCGGGGTTGATCGAAGCGCTGATTGGGCGCTTGACGCGGCGGGCTGAGTCTGGCGTCCGGGGGGTTGGGTTGGTCAGGGGGCTCGGGTGGTTGGGTGCCGGTTCGGTGACTGCTTGCCGGCTGGGGAGCGTGCTCCAGTCATCCATCCGGTCGCGCGGGGCGGACCAGCGTGTCGTGCGGTGCTCGGGGGCTCGATCAAGTGGGCGGCCGTCCGGTGTTAGCGAGGCCATGACAAACGTCGAGCTCGCCCGAGCGTGCGCATCGCGCCGTGGTCGTGGGCGGAAGCCTTGCTGTTGGTGAGCACGCGGCGGGTCATGCCGCCAGCTTCTCTTTCGCGCTCGCGCGGCTGCGGCGCGCTAGGCAACGGATCTCTCCGTCGCGTAGTCCGTAGTAGGCCAGGGTGAGGATCTCGCGGGCGATCGCGACCTTGGCGATCTTGCGTCCGCGGCGTTTGGCGATCCGCTCGAACTTCTCGCGTAGCGGACCGGAGCCGGTGGTGATCTTC
>Ga0187772_10000234_pt1 | contig 23843 bp, 19 predicted proteins | sample 0116_SJ02_MP15_2_FD_133137 | JGI IMG/M metagenome (GOLD analysis project Ga0187772, IMG submission 133137) | Tropical peat soil microbial communities from peatlands in Department of Meta, Colombia - 0116_SJ02_MP15_20_MG | ecosystem: Environmental > Terrestrial > Soil > Wetlands > Peat | place... | reverse complement strand
TGCCATGAACGAACCAACCAAAGGCTTCATAATTCCTCCGCAAAGCGCGAGAGCATAACGCGACTGCTGCCTTCCTTCAACCGCTACCAATAATCGGTAGAAGGTCAGTTTCCGGTTTGCCCGTCCAGGATTAATTGTGGACTTCTCGATGTCACCTTGGGCGGCTCGCAGCGAAGACCGCAGACTTTGACGAAATACCTACCGGGATCACGCGCGGACAGAAGGGCATAACGGAAAGAAAATCTCAAGCCCGGTATTTTGCGTATCCGAAGGCTGCAGTGTGCCGTACAAAGTGGCTTAAGCGGACCAATCCGGAATTTGCAGAACGCGCACGGTGGCATGCACACCGTCCCAGTCTGTATACGCGAAGAGCTTGTCGCCGAGAAAGGCAAGTGAAGTCCGGGCATAGGCTGGCAGATACCGGCGCCAGACTTCCTTGCCGTCGCTCGTGCGCAAGACATAGACGGCGTCCTTGATATGGCCAATGTTGAGAGACGTGGTGGTGCTGATGGCAAGGTAGGCGCCGCTCGGATCGACGGCTACAGCGGTGATGCCACGGCCTTTCAAGACTCGATGGGTCCCGCGCCCGTCCGGCAGCGACCAGGCAACCCGGTAAGGCTCCTCGGGCTCCCGAGCGGCATCCCAGGCGACCCAGCCCGAGCCCGCACGCAGGAACGTGGTGGATTGCGGATCCACTCCTTCGGCGACAAACGCTTGCTCGCGACGCTCACCGTCCAGGCCGAGCACAGTCAACGAACTGCGCTGGTTGGCCGCGTGTTCGTAGAAGGTTAGTTCCTGCCCCTCCATGTCCACGCCGAGCAGTAGGAATAGCGAACCGCGCGGTGGCGGCAGATTGACCAAGCGCTCCCGGTCGTCGTTAAGCGATCGGATGACCACGCGCTGATGCGGCGGCGTGACGCCGGCAGCCGGAGTGGTTTCGAGCCAAGCCGCCCACTTGCCGTCGTTGGACAGAATAGGCGCGACGCCAATCGTGTAAGCCGGCGGACGCGGCAGCGGTCGTAACGATCCGTCGCGCAGCCACCAGTGGGTTTGCGCGGCCTTGTTGTCCCAGACGCCGAGCAGGTAGCCCCCGCCCGGCAAAACGAATAGTCGCATGATTGACGCGTAGGCAAACGGCAATTCCACGCTGTGCGTCTGGCAACCGGGCATCGTGAGCACCGCGTAGGCATTCGTTCCGGTCGCAGTTAGCCAGGCTTGCCCGGCGCGCTCCAATGGCACATCAGGAGGGGACTGGACCTGCGCCAACGACATATCGACCAGCGCACACACAGTCTTCCAGTCGCCCGATTCGGAACCCTTGTCTTGCTCGATCAGAAATAGGGAAGGGAGAGCGAGCAGGTATGCCCACTGGACGAGAAAGAAGAAGACTGGTGCAGAAGCCGCCAGCGGCAGCAGGCGCAGCCATCTCGGCCGCGCGAAGAACCAGTACCACAAGACGCCAGCCACGACCTGCAACGCGATTGCCAAGCCCCATTCCATTGCGATCCAGCTCACTGCGCGGGCGGGAGCGCCAGTCCTCACCCACTCATAGAGATATTCGCCGAGCGGCCAAAACGCGTGCGGCCCGACCACTGGTATCAGATAGACGGCGAACGACGCTCCGAACGCTCCAAGAAATGTCGGCCGTTGGATCATGTCTGAGATAGGAAAATCAAGCGTCCTTCCCGATTGAGCGCTGGCACTGTGCCGCATTCCTCAGCGCTATGCACCATGCGGTTATCAGTTTGCCGCATTTCAGGCAACCGTATCCCAACTACCCTGCCACCGGCAGCTTTGGAATTGTCTAGCGTCTCCATGCCCCGTCCCAACGGTCAAGAGATGCGCGGCGCAGAACGAGCGTTTAGGCAACTAGTAATTTCGGCGTCCACCGCGGCCGGAACGTCCGCCAGAAAATCCTCGCCCCCCACCAGAACGATCGCCATAGCCACGGGATTCTTTCGGACGAGCTTCGTTGACCACGAGCGCACGACCTTCGATATTCAAGCCGTTGAATTCTGCGATGGCCTTTGCCGCGTCATCGTCCGGCCCGAGTTCCACAAATCCGAAACCTTTCGATCGGCCTGTATCCCTGTCCGTGATGACACGAGCAGAGACCGGCTTGTATGCCCTCTCCGAAAACAACTGCATCAGGCTCTCATCGGTAATGCTGTACGGCAGACTTCCTACGTAAAGCTTCGTCATATTTCCTCGGTTCTGATCGAATCGATCGCCCGCCGCACAGGAAAACGAAACGGGATTGGCACAAACTCAGATAGCATGGTATTCTGTTTATGCGCTAAATGCATTCGGTTGTGTTGTGCGGCCCCTTGGTTCTGCGAATTGACCTGAGAATACCCGCCCTCGATCCCTCCGTTCGTTTTCAGCGTAATTCAAAAAGAAGACTGGCAATGGACATTGCCGCGGCAGCCCGCTTTTCTGCGGAGTGTGCCCGCCAACTCCCGCCAGCAAGAAAGCAAAATGCAAAGTTTTTCAGAATTAACCTTATCTCCTTCCTTGAAGGAGCGACTGACGGCGGGGCGGTTTTCGACGCCGACACCGGTGCAGGCGGCTTCTATTCCGCAGGCACTCGAGGGAAAGGATGTGATCGCCACCGCCCAGACAGGAACCGGCAAGACGCTAGCGTTTTTGATTCCGGTGATGGAAAAACTGTCCGCCCAAGGTGCGGTAGGAATCGCGGCGCTTGTGCTCGTACCAACACGCGAACTAGCTATGCAAGTAGTCGCGCAGTACGACGCGCTAAGGAGCAAACAGGCACAACCCGCGGCCTTAGTGGTTGGCGGACTTCCGGAAAGAAAGCAGCTTGACGAAATTCGACGGGGTGCACGGCTCGTCGTGGCAACTCCAGGCCGCCTCCAAGATTACATGACTCGCAGGCTGGTATCTCTAGCTGGCGTAAAGACGCTCGTGCTCGATGAGGCGGATCGCATGCTGGACATGGGATTTCTGCCTGCGATACGCAGGATTCTCGCAGCCCTGCCCACGGAACGCCAGACTCTCTGTTTTTCAGCGACCATGGACGGAGCTATCGCCCAGTTGGTAAGGGATTACACGAGAAACCCGGTTCGCTTGTCGTTTGGTTCGACGCTCAAACCATCAGAAAATGTGCGGCTGCAGGCGTTTGAAGTGGCAGACGGCGAGAAGCCAGAGCTGCTGCTCAGCTTGTTAGATCGGGAGAAGGGGCGGTGCCTGATTTTCTCTCGGACCAAGCGCGGCACAGAGCGAATTGCGAAAAGCTTGAACCGCCAGGGAATCAATGCTGCGATGATCCACGGGGATCGGTCGCAATCCCAGCGAACTGCGGCGTTGACTGGATTTCAGCGAGGCCAATACCGCGTGCTTGTCGCGACCGATGTGGCCGCCCGCGGCATTCACGTGCAGGACATCGCCCACGTCATTAATTATGATCTTCCGGACATAGCCGAAAACTTCATTCACCGTGTCGGCCGCACTGGACGCGCCGGCGAGCGGGGCGTGGCTTCGACTCTCTTCGTCAGAGACCAGCGGACGGATTTGTTCGAACTGGAACGGACACTTGGGATCCGGATGGAGCGAGTTTCCACAAATGGCGGACCACGCGAGGAGCGCTCGCGCGTGCATCGGCGTGGCGCAGAGAGCCTAGCGGCGACACCCCGGCCCAGGATGGTTCGGTTACCCGGGGAGATCTTGCAGGCGCAAATGGACTGCTAGTTTATCCACATAGTCGGAAATGAGCGTAGGCCAATGCGCATAAGTGTGCGACTATTATAGTTGCCGCGATTGTTGTTCTTCCGGAACCTCTCGGTTTGTTCTAGAGGCGCCTAAGTTCACACCTGCGACGATTTCCATGTTTTGGAAATGGCAGGTTCTTGTGAGCGAACCGGTTTTCCTACAGTACGTTGGATTTGAGAACAGAGGCGCGGTGCGCGAGTACACCTTCACTCTCCGCGGGTCGGGCGGCACATCCACTGAATATTTCGTGACCATTGCGAATGCTGCTTTTGTGGCGCATCGCGTGCGCTATCAGGATGGGCCGGAGATTTGTTCTCTCCGGCTTCACCGGGAGTTTGCCTCCCGGACGGACCACCCTCCGTCTACACGCTTCTCCGTTACGGATACGGAACTCGCCGAATACATGAATGCCCATCTCCCGAAACCCAAGTCCGGTGCCACTGGCTACAAGAAGAACCAAGACTTTTGATGTCACGCGCTTTATTCAGGAGAATATTTGGGGCGACCGATTGAAGACGAGTTTGGCCACCTCCAGCAGCTCATCCTGCTTGGCAAGGAACGCGGCTATCTGCTCTACGATGAAGTTAACGAGAGTCTGCCCGCGGACGTGATTTCCTCGCAGGAAATTGATGACCTTTTGTCGATCTTGGAGCGCCAGGGAATCGAGGTTTACGAAGATCTCGCGACCGCTAACGCGTCACGTTCCGCCACAAGTGCGGCGGAGGGCCCCGAACCTGAAGAGAAAGGGGAAATCGCCTCCGAGGAGCTTGATCTCAGCGCAGGTGTGGACTCCAAATCCCAGGATCCGGTCCGTATTTATCTCCGCGAAATGGGCTTAGTGCCACTACTGACCCGCGAAGGCGAAGTCGTCATCGCCAGGCGCATGGAGCGCGGACAATCTGTGGTGATGAAGGCAATTACCCGTTCCCCGATCGTGATCAAGGAGGTGATTGCCGTTGGCGAGGATTTGCGGAACGGCACGCGAGCGATCAAAGAGATCGTCCCGTTCGACGATGAAGAACTGACGGAAGCGAAGGTTGCGAAAAAGACCGGGCAGACGCTGAAGCAGATCGACCGAGTCACGGAGCTATACGAAACTGCCTTGAAACAGGCCGAAAGACTCGCGGTGACCCCAAAATCAAATAAGGCTTCGTATGTTCGCGCTAAGTGGGCCCTTGGGCGCACCCGCATCCGAATTTCTCTATCGATACGCGACATATCCTTGCACTGGCGTGAGAGACTCCGTTTGGTTGGAAAACTGCGCTTAACGGTTCTGCACTTGCACGCCGTCGAACGTGAAGTCCACCGTCTGGAACGCCGTGTGGGTGCTGCCTTAGGCGATGTGGCCGCCGATGCTCGCAAAGAGCTGCGTGTATGCCGTGCCGAGCTGAGGGAAATCGAAGAATCGAGCGAGGTAGGATTGAGCAGCCTGAAACGCACGCTCACCCTCATTCAGCGCGGTGAGGCGCAGGCGGAGCAGGCCAAAAACGAACTGACCCAGGCCAACCTTCGCCTCGTTGTTTCTATCGCCAAGAAATACACGAATCACGGCCTTCACTTTCTGGATTTGATCCAGGAGGGCAATCTCGGACTGATGAGAGGCGCCGACAAATTCGACTGGCGGCGCGGTTACAAGTTTTCGACTTACGCCACGTGGTGGATTCGTCAGGCCATCACGCGCGCCATCGCCGACCAGGCACGCACCATCCGTGTCCCCGTTCACATGATCGAGGTCATCAATAAGCTCGCGAAGTGTACTCGGCACCTTGTGCAGGAACTCGGTCGCGAGCCTACTGCCGAGGAGCTGGCCAAGCGGTTGGACATGACGGTCGAAAAAATCCGCCAGGCGCGCAAAATCGCTCAGACTCCTCTATCCTTTGAGACTCCTATCGGTGAAGAGCAGGACTCGCACCTGGGTGATTTCATCGAGGACAAGGCCGTCGTCTCACCATCCGAGGCGGCGATGAGATTGAGCCTTAAAGAGAAGATGGCCTCTGTGCTCAAGAAGCTCAGCCCTCGCGAGGAACGCATCATCCGCATGCGCTTCGGTTTTGAAGACGGCCATCCCCGCACCCTGGAAGAAGTCGGGCAGGTTTTCGCCGTCACCCGCGAGCGCATTCGACAGATTGAAGCGAAAGCGCTGCGCAAGCTCCGTCACCCGTCCCGCTCGAGCCACGTCCGCGCGTTTGTTGAGGGCTCCTGGTAACGCGGTTCTGTTATGTACGAGGAACGTGCGATGGATTCCAATTGCTGGAGGCAACCTATGAGCATGACTTTCCAAAAGCGTCAGAAGGAGCTCAAGCGTCAGGAGAAGAGCTGGCACTACTCTGGAGATATCAGCGGAGATCCTTCCCCGTGCTGGTTAGAACCAATTTGCCATGCTTGACGCCTCGCATCGCGGTCATGTGGTCGGCAAGATGTTTGATTTCCCCGCTCTTTCCTTTCATGATGACTACTTCGAGGCAATTATCAGCGTCCAAATGAACGTGCGTAGCAGCCAGGACGTTGCCGTGTGCGTGATGCTGAATCTCATTAAGCTTGTCTGAGAGCATTGGGCTATGGTGGTCGTAAATCATCGAGAGTGTCGCCACGACACTCTTGTTCTTGTCCACAGCCTCTGACACGAGGCTCTCTCGGATTAGGTCACGGATAGCTTCCGAACGGTTCTTGTACCCTCGACTGGTGATGAGTCGGTCAAACCGCGAGAGCAGGTCCTCCTCGAGCGATACTCCGAATCGCGTTAGCTTCGTCATGGTCATTGATCCTCGCAACTCGGAATATAGCGCACAATTTGATCCCTTACATGACGAAGCCAAATCCGGGTCTTTATTGCAAACTGTTAAATTCGTGGCACGTTTTCTATTTTCGTGCTACATTCGTGCGCATCAGCACATTCCTTTCGCTCCCTGGAAAAATCATGGACCGTCCTCGCTTGGCTGTTCCCCGACGCACCCGCCCCCTTGTTGGTTTCGCACTCTGTTTCATGTTCACCGCCGCGCAGTCACTCAGCGGGCAAGTGCCCGATCGGCAGGGTCCCCTGGCCGCCACAAGGGAAAAGGCTGACAGGCCTCAGCTATCAGGAACTATAGTTGACCCTTCTGGCGGGTTGATTGCCGGCGCGACCGTGCTGATCCGGACTTCGGATGGTTCCCTACAAAAAACGACACAGTCGGACGCGAATGGTTCTTTCACTATTTCTGAACTTCCGGCGGGAGATTATCGACTTATCGTATCTAGTCCCGGGTTTGAAACCAAAGAAATGCCCGTCTCCATTGGGATCACCGAGACGTCGACCCCGCTGCGCATCTTGCTGGCTGTGAGCACCGTGAGCACTACCGTAACCGTGCAGGGCCGGGAGGATAGCCTCATCGGAATTGCCGATTCGGCCACCGAGGGAACCGTAGGCGCAAAGGAAATCGACGATCGCCCGATTCTTCGTTCGGGAGAAATTTTGGAGACGATTCCGGGGCTGATCATTACTCAGCATGCCGGCGGCGGTAAGGCCAACCAGTACTTCCTTCGCGGTTTCAATCTCGACCACGGCACAGACTTCGCCGTATTCCTGGACGGTATGCCTCTGAACCTGCCGTCGCACGCGCACGGCGAGGGCTATGCGGACATGAACACCGTCACCCCGGAGTTCGTGCAGCGGCTGAATTACGAGAAAGGTCCCTATTACGCTGAGGTCGGAAACTATAGCTCCGCTGGTTCGGCCAACGTTCAATTTTATAAGGAGCTTCCCCAGAACTTCTTCCAAGTGGAACTCGGCATGTATGACTTTGCGAGGGCTGTTTTCGGCGTATCGCAAAAGGTCGGCTCGGGTACCCTGCTGTACGGGGGAGAGGCATATTACGACAACGGCCCGTGGACGCATCCGGATGCCTACGCCAAATTCAACGGCCTTCTAACCTACAGCCAAGGCGACTCTACCAATGGTTTCAGCATGACAGGGCGCGCTTACCACGGAAAATGGAACTCTAGCGATCAAATCCCGGAAAGCGCCATACCTCTCGTTGGCTTCTTCGGCGCACTGAACCCAGCCGACGGCGGGAATTCTCAGCGTTACAGCGTGCAGGGTGAATGGCATCGCCAGAGCGAAAATTCCGCGACCACCATCATGGGCTATAGCTTTTATTACGATCTCGATTTGTTTTCCGATTTCACTTACTACCTGGATGACCCCGTAAAGGGCGATCAGTTTGAACAACAGGATAATCGCTGGGTGGCTGGATTTTCGGGTGCCCACACGATTTTCAATCATTGGTTGGGCCGCAAGATGGAAAACACTTTCGGTGTGCAGTTGCGCAACGAATGGGTTCACAATGGCCTTTACCGCACGGAAAACCGCGTGCGCACGGACAAGAATGATGTCAACGCCTGCAACGACGAACCGATCCCCGCGTGCGAAAGCAATCCGGATCTGGTCGCGGTCCTGCCTGCGGCCACGGATGTGAATCGGTTCACGGACACGATGGTGAGTTTTTATATAGAAAACAAAACCCAGTGGACGGAAAAATTCCGCTCGGTCCTGGCCTTCCGGGGAGACGAAGCCATCTATTCCAACACCAACTTGACTCCGCCCTATGTCGCCACAGAATTACCTGGCGCTCCGGTGATCAACTTCGCCGAGCTCAATTCCGGCTCGGCAAGCAAGTTTTTACCCAGCCCCAAAGCGAGTTTGATTTTTGGCCCGTGGTCCAATACGGAGTTCTATGTGCAGGGTGGATTCAGTTTTCACAGCAACGACGTGCGCGGCGCAACGCAAAGGATGGAACCAATTTCGCCGGACTTTCCTTTCCCAACTCCCACTAAGCCGATTACTCCCTTGGTTCAAACCAAAGGCGCGGAAGTCGGCGTGCGCACCCTGACTGTTCCACATCTGCAAAGTACCTTTTCGCTTTGGTATCTGTACAGTCAGTCCGAACTACAGCAGGACGGCGATACCGGAGCAACGGTTCCTTCCGCATCGCCCAGCAATCGCTATGGCATCGAATGGGCGAATTACTATACGCCTACGAAAAACTTGGCTTTTGATCTGGACTTTGGCGATTCTAAAGCCCTTTTTACCGAAGTCGACCCGGATGACGCGGCGTACACCAACGTGCCTGGTCACTATCCTGTGCAAGGCCTCGGTGGCAGGTGGGTACCCGAAGCGGTTGGGGTGGTGCTTTCGGCAGGCGTCACGGTACAAAATTATAAAGGCTTTTGGGGAAGTGTGCGCTTGCGTGCCTTTGGCCCTCGCAATTTGACATCCGACGCAATTTATCAATCTAGTTCAACAATACTGGTCAACGGCGAGGTCGGTTATCGCTTCAACGAGAAATGGCGTGTTTCGGCCCAATTGTTGAACCTGTTTAACCGCTACGATCACGACATCGACTACGCTTATATCTACCGTATAACGCCTACAGACGCGGCGGCATTCGGAGACGTTATGCACCCCACCGAACCCTTCCAGGTGCGATTCACGTTGATAAAGACCTTTGGAGGAACCTTTTGATGCAAACGACGCGGTCACCGGGCCATCGGGCCGTTTTGCGACCATCTGAGCTAGCAGGACTTGTCGGGACCTGATTCGATAACGACGACTTGCCAAGTCAATTCCTTGTGTTTGTTGACCCAGGGTCTAATCCCCTTTAGAATGCGCCGGATGTTAGAGCCTTTATCTCTGAAAGGTCAAACCATCTCCCATTATCGCCTCTTGGAGAAGTTGGGCGGTGGTGGCATGGGTGTGGTTTACAAAGCACAGGACACGCGCCTTGAGCGCTTTGTCGCTCTCAAATTCCTGCCCGAAGATGTTGCTTACGACCGCCAGGCATTGGAACGGTTTCGCCGCGAGGCCAAAGCCGCTTCGGCACTAAACCACCCAAACATCTGCACAATTCACGACATCGGCGAAGAATCGGGCAAAGCGTTTATCGCTATGGAATACCTCGAGGGTAGGACTCTCAAGCACATCATTTCTGCCCGACCCATGGAACTCGAGAATTTGCAGGATATGGCGATTGAGGTGGCAGATGCTCTGGATGCTGCCCACAGCAAGGGAATTGTCCATCGAGACATCAAGCCTGCCAACATTTTCCTCACAGACCGTGGCCATGCCAAGATCCTGGACTTTGGATTGGCGAAAGTCAGTTTTGCCACACAAACGACAGATAAACGGGACACTCTGGCCACCCAGGGTGTGGACGCAGAGCAGCTCACCAGTCCCGGCAGCACCCTAGGAACCGTCGCTTATATGTCCCCGGAACAAGTTCGTGCCAAGGAGCTGGATGCGCGAACAGACTTGTTCTCTTTTGGTGTTGTTCTCTATGAAATGGCGACCGGACAGCTCCCTTTTCGTGGGGAAAGTTCCGGTGTCATCTTTAAAGCGATACTGGATACTGCTCCCATAGCTCCCGTGCGTCTCAATCCCGACCTGCCGCCGGAACTAGAACGGATTATCAACAAAGCCCTAGAGAAAGACCGTGCCTTGCGCTACCAGACCGCATCAGAGATGAAATCTGACTTGAAGCGCCTCAAGCGTGACCGTGACTCGACTGGACGGCAAGTGGTGACAAAGTGGAGTCCCGACGCGTTCGCGCCGACGGCAACACACGGGCCAGAGAAGTCGGTCGCTGTGCTTTACTTCGAGAACCTAAGCGGAGCCAAGGAGGACGAGTATTTGCGTGACGGTATGACCGAAGATGTCATCACCGAGCTTTCTAAGATCAAGGAATTGCGCGTCTTCCCTCGCGCCGCCGTCTTGGCGTACCGCGACAAGACCGTCACCGGGCCCCAGGTGGGGCACGAGCTAGGCGCCACCTACGTGTTAAGTAGCAGCCTGCGCCGCGCTGGCAGCCGCCTGCGGATTACCGCGCAACTCGTCGAGACTCACACCGGCCATTCTACATGGGCAGAACGTTTCGACCGGGAGTTGAAGGATGTCTTCGAAGTGCAGGACGAGATCGCCCGCAGAATCACGCAAGCCCTTCGGATTACTCTCTCTCCACAAGAGGAAAAGGCCATTGCACGTAAGCCCACCGAGAATACTCAGGCCTACGATGCCTACTTGCGAGGACGCAGTTATGCCCGCCGCGAGACCCGTCCCGATCTCGAATTTGCCATGCAGATGTTTGATCTTGCCATCCTTCTCGACCCAGATTTTGCCTTAGCTTATGCAGGCATCGCACACGCGTGCGCGATGATTCATGGATGGCATGAGCCAAATCCCAGATGGATTGATAGAGGGCTAACCGCCTGTGAACGAGCCTTGAAATTGGACCCTCATCTTTCGGAAGTACTCGTTGCGCGAGGATTGCTCTTCTACGTGCAGAAAAAATACGGGGAAGCCATCGAGTGCGCTCGAATGGCGATCGAACGGAACCCGGATTGCCCCGGTGCTTATAACGTGCTGGCACGCTCCTATTTTGCATCTGGCCGATTGGAGGAGATTATCGCTCTAGTCGAGCGCGCACTGGAAGCAAATGGGGATGACTACAACCTTTACATTCCACTCGCCAATGCTCTGGAGAACATTGGGCGCACCGAGGCCTTGGACGACATACGCCAGCGCTATCAGCGGGTCCTTGAACAACAATTGGAGATGGTCCCCGAAGACGTTCGCGCCCGGGTCCTGCTGGCCTCGGCTCTCGCCCGGGGTGAAGATGTGAACCGAGCGGCGCTGGAATTAGAACGAGCTATTACCCTGCGTCCCAACGACTCCAACATCCTCTATAACGCAGCCTGTGTCTACGCGCGGCTATCGCGAAAACAGGAGGCTCTGGCTACACTCAAGAAGGCCAAACAGCACGGTTACCACAATATCGCATGGATGGCTCGTGATCCTGATCTTGCTTCTCTCTCTGGCGACCCCGAATTCAAGGTACTTGTGTGCAGCTGATGGCGAGGAGGGTAATATCGTCCGACTGCCCTGGCCCAATAGCGGTTTCGGACCAGCTCGACAGGGCATTGAGCACCCCGTCTGCGAGGCCGTCTGCCGAGAGGTTGTGCTTGGATTCTAGAATCCGCTTGAGGCCGTCGATTCCGAATTCGCTGCCGGATGAGTTCCTGGTCTCAACGATCCCGTCCGTGAACAGGAACATCCTGTTTCCCTTCTCGAGAGGCAAACTGATTGAGGAATAGTGCGACTCCGAGAAGGGGCCAAGCATCAAGCCGTTTTCGATGAATTCGACAACGCTTCCAATATTTGGTCGCCACAGAAGAACTGGCGGGTGGGCCGCTCCAGCGTACTTGACCGAGCCAATCTCCAGGTCCACGAAAAGATAGGCAGCGGTGACAAAGTGGCGCTCGAATCTGCCGCAGAGTGCCCGATTTAGTCCCGACAGCACTTGAGCAGGATTTGAGGCATTTGGTGCTTGTGCTGCGAACGCAGTCTGGAGCATGGAGGCAATCAACGCGGAAGGAAGTCCGTGGCCGGAAACATCAGCGATCAGGATGCCGACATGTTTTTCGTCGATCACTAAAAAGTCGTAGAAATCACCTGCCACAGAACTCATGGGAATATAACGAGCCTCGATCTCCAAACCCCGAAGACAGGGAGGTTCGTGTGGCAGTATTGAGAGTTGAATCTGGCGCGCCATCTCGAGTTCACTGTTGATTGACACGAGCTGTCGGGCGACCGTTTCGTGGGCATCGCGAAGCATGAGCTGCGTTCGGACGCGCGCGGTCACAATCGGTGGCGAAAATGGCTTATGAATGTAATCCACGGCACCGACTTCGAAGCCCCGGGTCTCGTCGGCCACTTCGGTCTTACCTGTAAGGAAAATAACGGGTATTTCCCTCGTCCTCTGGTCGGCTTTCAAGCGCCCACAGACTTCATAACCATCCATGTCGGGCATCATCACGTCGAGCAGAATAATCTCAGGAAGCGGCTCAACTTTGGCCAATTCCAAAGCCTTTGCCCCGTTCATCGCCACACGGATCTTGTATCCGTCTTTGAGAATAGAATGCACGACCTGGATGTTCTCTGAGTCGTCATCGACAAGGAGCAAAAGCCTTTTCTCTGCAGCTTTGATCATTAGGCCGGTTTCTCCTTTGCCCCGCAGCCTTTCACGATTTGGTCAAACTTCTTAAGCGCTGCGTCGAAATCGAAGCTGCTCACCGCCGCACCAAGTGCTTCCAAGAGTGACGCGTCAACCGTACCCCTAAGGAGAACAGCTAAGTTTCTGAAGGCATCTGAGGCATCCGCATCGTTCGCTTCGAGCAATTCCCTGAGCTGCGTCAGAGCCGTCGAGATCTTCTCAGGATCAGTCAGTGCAAAATCGAGTCGTTTTCCCTCCTCAGAGCTTGTAGCGAGTAAGCCCGCCTGGATGTTCCTGATTTGGCGATCCAATGCCGAAATTAGATCCTTGATCAAATTCCCGACGCCATGGTGTGACTCTCGTATCGCCTGTTCCAAATCTCCGGCCGCTTGAAATATCTCATTCATTGCGAGATTTCCTGCGGCGCCCTTCAGGGAGTGTGCCAGGCGCTCCGCCCCTTGACGGTCTCCGCTCTCAAGCGCTTTTGAGATTCTTTCGCCAGCAGAGCCTTGCTTGACTGCAAACTGGTCAAGCAAATGGAGATACAACTGCTTGTTTCCGGCAATGCGCTTCAGGGCAACTGCGACGTCTACTCCCTCAATCTTGGGAAGAATGGCTTCATCATCTGCACTTCGGAGGCGGGCCGGAACATCGGCGACTTCCCGCTGGCGCGCTTGGGTCCATCGGGCAAGCGTGGCAAATAACGTTTCGGGATCGATAGGCTTTCCAACGTGGTCGTTCATTCCGACGTCCAGGCACCTTTGGACTTCGTCAGCCATCACGTGAGCCGTCATGGCGATAATTGGAAGTTCGCGCAGGTGTTGCAGGTCGCGCAGAAGTTTTGTTGCGGTGAAGCCGTCCATTTCAGGCATCTGCAGATCCATAAGAACAATATCGAATGGAGGAGGCTGTGGGCCCTCAGTAAGCAGTTTGATGGCTTCTGCTCCGTTATTGGCAACGGTAACTTTTGCCCCCTCACTCTGCAGGAGTTCCGTCGCTACCTGCTGGTTCACCTCATTGTCTTCGGCGAGCAGAACACGGAGCCCGACGAGAAGGGCCAAATCACGTTCTCTGTTTTCGGTTAGTGCTGGCTGACTTTCTTCCGCGGCTACACCGAACAAACTCATCAGTGTGTCAAATAAGACTGAAGGGCTGACCGGCTTTTGCAGAAAGCCTTCGATTTCCATTTCGTAAGTCTGCAAACCGATATCTTCCCTGCCGCATGCGGTGATCATCAATATTTTGGGAGCATTGCGCAGGCTGCTGCTCCTAATTCTTCGACTGGTCTCCAGTCCGTCAAGACCCGGCATCTGCCAGTCCATCATCACGAGTCGATAGGGATCCTGTGTGTCCGCCTTCCTCAATTCGCGCAGGGCGTCATTGCCTGACGAGACACAGTCGGCTCTCAGCGAGAATTTTCTGAGCATGTTTGCCAAGATCTCACTAGCAACTGTATTGTCATCGACCACGAGGGCTCGAAGACCTGCCAGCCTCGGTGGGAGAACTTTCTTGCGCCTCTCGGTGGAGTGCACGTCAAACCAAGCTGTGAAGCAAAACGTGCTGCCGTGGCCGTACTCGCTTTCAGCCCAGATGTTGCCCTCCATCATTTCGACCAAGCGTTTCGAAATGGAAAGGCCGAGTCCCGTGCCGCCGTATTTGCGGGTTGTGGAAGTATCCGCTTGACTGAATGCTTGAAACAGACGTGCGATCTGTTCTGGAGTCATTCCAATGCCAGTGTCCCGAACTGCGAACTTCAGTTTGACCCGGTCGGATATCCACTCTTCGAGTTTAGCCTCCACCACAATTTCACCACGTTCGGTGAACTTCACTGCATTATTCACCAGGTTGATCAGTACCTGACCAAGTCGGAGAGGATCACCTACCAAGATAGGCGGCATTTCCTGTTGCACGGCTACGAGGAACTCAAGATTTTTCTCGTGAGCCCGCTGGCTCACTACGTTGGAAAGGTTATCGAGGACAACGTCAAGATGGAATTCTGCCCGCTCCATCGTGAGCTTGCCTGCTTCGATTTTCGAGAAGTCCAGGATGTCGTTGATGATGCCGAGTAACGCTTCCGCTGCGGCCTTGGTTTTTGTCAGGTAATCGCGCTGCTTTGGAGTCAGCTCCGTCCTTAAAGCCAGATGGGTCATACCTAGGATGGCGTTCATAGGCGTGCGGATTTCGTGGCTCATGTTGGCGAGGAATTCCGACTTCGATTTGGTGGCCGCTTCCGCCGATTCTTTGGCTTTGACGAGTTCCGCTTCTGCCCGTTTGCGTCGCGTAATGTCTTCGTTGAAACTGAAGATGTATCGTGGTTTGCCCGTTGGATCCCGTACCAATCTGAATCGCCCGTTCGCAATGACGATCTGGCCGTCGCGTTGGATGAAGCGCTGTTCCCATTCGTCCTCGTCGTGCTTACCCTCAATGAGTTCCAAGTATCGCTTTGCCCCCAATTCGCGCTCATCCGGGTCGATGATCTTGTCCCATTGCTCGACGCTGCTCAGCTCCTCTTGGCTGTAGCCCAAAATCCCGTGCATCGACCTGTTCGAAATATGTTCACCGGTCTGAATGTTGTAAATACCGATTCCGACTTGAGCATTCTCGAAGACGGTTCGGAAAAGTTGCTCGCTCGCCGTAAGAGCCTCTGACGCTCTCCTGCGTTCAGTGATGTCCTCCGTCAGGGCCACCACATACTGTGGCCTTCCAGCCGAGTCCCGGAGTAATTGGAACCTACTGTTTCCTAGAAGCATGCGCCCGTCGCGACGGATGAAGTGTTGTTCGTACTCATCCTTTTCGCTCTTTCCTTCGACGAGGGTCGCGTATCGCTGGGCATAGGAATCTCGTTCCTCTTTTGGAACAATCGAATCCCACTGCTCCAGGCGGCTCAGTTCTTCTCCGCTGTAACCCAACATCTCGTGAAGTGCGCGATTGGAAAGATGTTCCCCGGTTTGAATCTTGAAAACGCCGATCCCGATCTGCGTGCCCTCAAACACCAGACGAAAAAGTTGCTCGCTATCCCTTAATTTCTCCTCGGCCTTTTTTTTCTCCGTGATATCTTCTGTCAGAGAAGCAACGTACTGAGGTTTTCCAGCCGCATCCCTAATCAATGAGAATCGCGCATTCGCTGCTACAACACGGCCGTCCGGCCGAATGAAGCGTTGCTCCCACTCGTCCTTTTCGCGCTTCCCCTGAACGAGTTCGGCATAGCGGAGTGCCCCAGAAGCACGTTCGTCGGGATGAATAATCACATCCCATTTGTCCAGCTGACTCAGTTCCTTCTCGTTGTAACCCAACAACTCTTGGAACGCGCGGTTGGTGAAAACTGCGTGGCCTTCGACATCAAAAAAGCTGATACCGATCTGGTTATTTTCGAAGATTGAGCGGAAGAGCCTTTCGCTTGAAAGCAAAGCTTCGTTGACTCGCTTACGTTCACTGATGTCTGATACTGTTACCACTGCCCCTTTGATCTTTCCTGCCTCCGCCACTGGAAATGAAGAGTATTCGACAGGAATTGCTACGCCGTCTCGACGCCATAATATCTCTTCATCACTGCAGCACCCCTTCCCATTCCTAATGGCTTGGTACACAGGACATTCTTCTGCTGGGTAGGGCGAACCGTCCGGTTTGTGGTGATGAACTAACTCATGCATGTTTCGACCTAGAACCTCTTCCTGCTGATAACCAATCATTTCGCAGGTGGCTCTGTTCACGAACGTACACTTCCCGTCTGTGTCGAGCCCATAGACACCCTGGCCGGTGGAGTCAAGCAAGAGCTGCATCTGTTTTGAAATGCGGATTCTCTCCGCCTCAGCGAGTCTGCGCTCCATAACGTCTTCGTACAGCGTCACAACAAATTGTGGCTTACCTGCGGCGTCCCGAATTACCTTGCTCTTGCCATCTGCAATGACGCTACGACCATCGCGCCGAATGAAGCGTTGTTCCCATTCATCTTTGTCACGCCTTCCTTCGACAAGCTCTGTAAACCGCTTCGCCCCCAAGGCCCGGTCATCCGGATGGACAATTTCGTTCCACTGGTCGGTGTAGTGCAATTCCTGCTGGCTGTAACCCAGCATTTCAAGCGCGGCACGATTTGTGAGATGTTCCCCAGTCTGGATGTTAAAAATTCCAATTCCAATCTGCGCTTCCTCGAAAATCAACCGGAAGACTTCGTCAGTTCGTCCATCGGAATTGTCGAGCTTTTGATTCACGAGTCAAAACTCCGAACTGCAACGGCTTCGTCCGTGTACACCTGTAATACGTTTGAGAGTCGAGTTAGGGCTAGTATGTCCGAGATCTTTTGTGGCGGGTTCAGCAGTTTCAGACTACCCTCTCGGATTTTCACCGCCTTAAAGGAAGCGATGACTTCTCCAACTCCCGCGCTATCAATCCCTGTTACATCGCGGAAGTTCAGAATGATCTTGCTTCGTTGCTTGGTCATCAGATCGCTCATCGCTCGGCGAAGAACTGCGCTGGATTCGCCGAGCATGAGCGAGCCGCTGAGGTCAACGATAGTTACGGCGCCGATATCACGAAAAGTAGCTTTCGACGACGGCATATGACCTGTTTATCTCCTAGGCCTTTGTGCGGACGCTGGACTGTAAGCGGTACAAGGTAGCTCCGCCAGGGGGCGGAAGGCGGCGGAGTCGGGGAAATATAACAAAGAAATAGGTTGGCTAAAATGAATTTTCTAGACTCTCGGCAGTGGGCCTGATAAGTCCGGTGTATTCAATAGGTCGATGCAAACACCATCTGATGTAAGTCTGCTCGGTAAGGAGGTGTTATATGAGGCCAGGAAAACCGCCGAGATGTAGTTTGCATCGACGATATGGGTCAATATATGCGATCTCTAGCTTGCTCCGACCGTTTTCTTCCTTACCTTGCCCCAGTTGTGGTCGGTCGCATACTCACGAATTTTTCTAGTGCTTTTTCTGTAAGTACGGTCAGATGCACAGCGGCGATCGCACCGAGGATAGCGGGCACCACGTATACGTTCTGAATGTTCCAAAGCCAGTGCCCAAGCACGGCCGATCCCGCCCATGCGCCAAACCAGCCGATAACCAACTTCCCGAAGAGGGCATCGTTGCCCTCGAGAAAACGATACCGAATCACATTGTGGTAGATGACGGCAACCAGTGCCCCGATAACCGAGAGGAGCAAGAAGGACAACAAACTCATGCCAAGCATAAGCAAACCTCCTTTGGACCGGAAAGACCGTTTCCGGCTAACCCCTGGAACGAAACCTCACGCGGCGGAGCACTCGTGTCTGTGTCCTCGATCACCCCTGCAGGTGTTTGTCATCACGTCCCAGAAACACAGGGATTCGACGGGTGTTTAGGTTTGTCAGCGCCATCGCGGGGTCAACAGATATGACGCGTGCGGTGGCGGACCCTACGGGGCCGGCCGGCATTGACTTGAAGTTTCCGCAGAGCTAGCGTTCGTTTTGGAGGGGTGATGGGCAGGAGGTCGCGGTGCCGGCCCCAATGGTAGCGAAAGACTCACCCGCTGAATCTTCGAACGCACATGGTGCCAAGGCACGCCGACATTTCCTGGACACGGAGTTCGTCTTCGGTTTCCGACTGGGAGAGAAAATCGTATGAAAACAAATGTCAACAGGAAGCCCCAGGGGCACTCAGCAAAGAGATGGCACGGAATGGCGCTGCCTAAGGATCCAACGGCGCTGCGTCAGACCCGGCCGCCGAGAAAGAAAGAATCGTCTCTCACATCTCTGTGGAAGCAGTCGGTCTCTTAAATGCGCTATCGTTTGTAGCCGATCTTGCGTAGTAGATCGCGGCGCCAAGTGACGTCTTCTTGTCCCTCAATGCCCTTAGGGGAGCTTCCGTCAATTACTCCCAGCACACCGCGGCCTTGCGCACTCTGGGCCACGACGATTTCCACTGGGTTTGCGGTCGCGCAGAAGATGGAACAGACCTCTGGCACATTCCGAATGGCATTCAACACATTGATGGGGTAGGCATCCTGAAGAATGAGAACGAAAGTATGCCCGCAGCCCAACGCTTGGGCATTGCGGATGGCTGCGTCGCGGAGTGCTCCGTCATTTCCATCCGCGCGCGTGAGGCAGGCCCCTGAGCTTTCGTTGAACGCCAATCCAAATTTAGCTTGCGGCACGGTGGTGCACACCGCTTCGTAAATGTCCTCCACGGTTTTGATAAAGTGCGATTGGCCCACGATGATGTTGGCGTTCGCTGGGAACTCCATTGCCACCGATTTAATCTCCAGCATGATTCCTCCTCCGTTTGGCTAGACAGGAACAACCCTCACACGCCGCGCCTGCGTTCGGCGCGCACTCGTTCCATATAGCGCCCGGTCCTTACTTCCACCCGGACCATCTCACCTGGGCCGACGAACATGGGTACTTGAACCCTCATTCCATTTTCGAGCTTTGCATCCTTCCAAGTGGTTTCCTGCTGCGCGTGAGCCGGAGGGGACGTCTCGGCCACACGCATTTCCACCGCCTCCGGAAAGATGACGCTTAGCGGTTCGCCTCCAAAGAACTCCACGGGTACCTGCATTCCCGGCTGCAGAAACTTCGCCGCAGGTCCGAGGATGGCTTTGGCAACCTCGATTTGTTCGAAGGTGTCGGGACTCATGAACGTGTACACGTCTCCAGACGCAAAGACGAACTCCAAATGGCGTCGCTCAAGCTCCACGTCTTCTAGTCGCTCCTGGGGACGAAAATGCGGTTCCCAAATGTGGCCGCTTCCCACGTTGCTCAGTTTCGTCTTGACGACCCCGCCCAATTTGGCGGTCCCGGCTTTCGATTCTGCTTCGAGGACTCTATAGATCTGTCCTTCCACCCGAATGGCCATCCCTGGCCTCAACTCTATTGCGGTAAGCATTAGGACACCCTCAAAGCTGCTCAATACCTGTAAGCCGTATTTTGCTCTGGCACAGTGATGGGAGTCACGCCTACTTGCCAGAGGCTGGCTCCACAATAAGCACGAAAAACGGAACAAACAGCAATACGATGGTTGGGTGAGGAGTAGGAATGAAGCGAAAAACGACTTCAGGCGACTTGGGAATTGACTTGGCTTCCGGGAAGGAGGAAGAGCTGTTTAAGTGGTTCCTGGCCTGCCTCCTTTTTGGCAAGCCGATTCAGACAGACATTGCCGAACGGGCGTACCACGAACTCATTGATGCCCGTCTGCTCAGTCCCGAAGCCATTCTGAAAGCTGGTTGGGATGAACTCGTTCGTCTACTGGACGAGGCCCACTATGTGCGCTATGACTTTTCCACGGCCACAAAACTCCTGGACATCTTCGGGGAGTTAAAACAGCGCTACGGAAGTGTGAACAGTCTCATTGCTCAGTCAAAGACTCCGCGAGAGTTGTCGCGAAGACTCCAGGAGTTCAAGAATATCGGCCCCGTGACCGCGAGAATCTTTCTGCGCGAGATGCGTCCTTACTGGTCACCTCCCGAGCAGCGGTGAATCGGTGGACTTCTCTTACCGGCGATGCAGGAGTGGCAATGTTTCAGAAAGAAGCGAACTGTAGACTGTCTCGTTCCGAAGTTGAGCAAAAGGCAATTCTCGCCCTCCAGCAGATGACTCTGGAGGAAAAAACCACGATGCTCAGTGGCAACATGGACGCATTTTCCAATCTCATCAAGCACGGCAGGGCCTATAACCCCGTTCCAACTAGCACACCCGGTGTAAAGCGTCTTGGGATATCGGCGATCAAATTCACGGATGGCCCGCGCGGAGTGGTTATGGGCAAATCGACCTGCTTTCCAGTGTCGATGGCGCGCGGCGCAAGTTTCGATCGGGGGCTGGAAAATCGGATTGGCGATGCGATTGGAAAGGAGGCGCGTGCACAGGGGGCCAATTGCTTCGGCGGTGTGTGCATCAATCTGCTGCGACATCCGGCTTGGGGTCGCGCGCAGGAAACATACGGTGAGGACCCGTTCCACGTTGGAGAGATGGGCAAGAGCCTAATGCAGGCGATTCAACGACACAATGTAATGGCATGCGTGAAGCACTATGCGGTGAACAACATAGAGAACAGCCGTTTCTTCGTCAACATCAATGCCTCTGACCGAGTCCTGCACGAGGTGTACCTGCCACACTTCAAGAAAATCGTTCAGGCTGGTGCAGCTTCCGTCATGGGTGCTTACAACCGCTTCATGGGTGACCACTGTTGCGAAAGCCACAAGTTGCTCACGGACATCTTGCGTGATGACTGGAGATTCGAGGGCTTCACCCTGTCTGATTTCATTTTCGGCATTCACCACGGGAAGAAAGCCATCCAAGCGGGCATGGATCTAGAGATGCCGATACCACTCGAATATCAACGCAAGCTGCTCGAAGCGGTACAGAATGGGGAATTAGCCGAAGACGTCGTCAATCAGGCGGTCCTACGCATCTTGCGTACTTTGCTGGTGTTCGAGAATACACCGGATCCGATGGTCTACCCCAAGAAACTGGTGGCGTGCAGAGAACACACGACACTCGCGCGCGAGGCGGCGGAGAAGTCGATCGTCTTGATCAAGAATCGCGACTCGGTGCTGCCATTCCGGAAGGACGTGAAGCGGGTGCTGGTATTGGGGAAACTTGCTCGGAAAAAGAACACGGGAGATCGAGGATCTAGCCGAGTATACGCCCCTTATGTCGTCACGCCGTTGGAGGGGCTGCGAAAGTACTTCGGGAACACCATCAGGATCTTCCACTTCGACGAGGATGAGGTCGCGAAGGCGAAGCAAGTCGCTCGCGAGGTGGACTGCGTGATCATTGTCGCCGGTTGTGATTGCAACGACGAAGGCGAGTTCTTTTCCCCGGCTGACGTCAATGAACCTATCCGTCTTTTTCAAGCCGGCTACAGGAACATGGGCCGGCCGTTCAAAGCCTTCTTGGCCAACACTGTGGGAAAACTGATCGGCAGGCTCTCGCGGGACAACGCCACCTCCTTCCCGGGCGGTGACCGGCAAAGCCTGTCCCTGAAAGCCGAGCAGCGTCGGCTCATTGAGGAAGTCGGCCCAATCAACCCCAATACGGCCGTGTGCCTGGTGTGCGGGAGCATGATCCTGGCCGAAGATTGGGCGGAGAAAGTCCCAGCGATTTTGTATAGTTGGTATGGCGGGATGGAGGGAGGCACCGCTCTCTGTAGGGTGTTATTCGGTGACGTAAACCCCAGTGGCAAACTACCTTTTACGATTCCTGCGAGCGCCGACCAACTTCCGTATTTCAGCAGTACGGATCGGGAGATCACTTATGACCTCTATCACGGCTACGCCTTGCTCGATAAAACCGGCATCAAACCCGCTTACCCTTTTGGTTTTGGGCTGAGCTATACGTCGTACTCTTACAAAGATCTTCGCGTGGAGGAGAAAGATCAAAGCCTTGAGGTCAGGGTAAGAGTTAGTAACACAGGGTCGCGCGAAGGTGAGGAAGTCGTTCAGGTCTATGTGGGCATGAAGGCTTCCGCAATAGAACGGCAGAAGAAACTTTTGAAAGGCTTCGAGAAAGTCACCATTCCGGCGAATTCGGCCAAAGACGTGCACATCTCTATCCCGCTCACCGATCTTCGTCACTATGACGAGCACAGCAAAACGTGGCAGCTGGAACCTGGAGTCTACGAGATCACAGCTGGACCCAGTTCCGATGATGCCTCGCTGTTGAAGGTCGCAATCCAGCTGACGGCTAAGAAAAGCTAGTCATCGGCCGCTGACCAGAGCTCCATCGGGCATGTGTACGCAACGTTTGACGGCAAGGCGCGGATTCCAGTGGCGCAGCAGCGAACGCAGCTTGTCATCGACTTCCGGACTGCTGGCCAATAGTCCGCGGAAATAGGCCGCCTTGTGCAGCCGCTGCTTGTTGTAACTGACGCCGACTTCCATCAGCAGCGAACTGATCTTGATTTTCATCTGCACTATCTGGCGCACCCGCAGGTTGCCGTAGCGCAGGGTGCGCCGCCGCTCGCGAATGGCCGTCGAAGCCATGCCGTCCAGGCCGATGTAATACCTAGGTTCCATGGGGGAGCCTCTTTGGTGTTCTGAATCAGCTTGCGGCTGAGTTCAGCTTTTCTACACCAAGCGCTCCTCCCTCGACCTATTCATTCAAACTTATCAGGCCTCTCGGTCGGTCTCCTGATTGCGTGTAATCGCTGTTCACGCCAATAATGCTGCGGTATCATCGCCGCGTTGCCAAGCTAAAGAACCAGCGGATACTCTTTTTGCCTCCTGCGTCTAGGAGGGGAGAGTCGGCCGACAAGGAGAAACGGACGTGAAGTGGGGATGGCTGGTAGTTTGGTACCAACTTGGTGGCATCTTCGCGTTCACCTTGGGAACGGTCATCTTAGGCAGCGCATTGCGCCGAAAACCAGAGAAGCGTTTCGCAGAACGAATTAGCAGAGTGAGCCATCTCCTCTACTGGGTTTGCCTCGGCCTACCGAGCCTGCTCGGGTTTTTGTATCCAGGGCTGACGCATTTCGATGAGCTTGTAGGAATACATCCTCTGCCATATCGAACCGCGGACGCCGTCATCGGAGTGCTGCTTTTGATTCCCGGCATCTACCTATTCAGTGCCTCCAACGCAGCTTTGAACAGGATTGGACGCGGTGCTGCCGCATTCAAATTGACCGAAGCCGTAGTTCAGAGTGCTGTGTACAAGAAGATGCGAAATCCAATGTCGCTCGGTTATTACCTGATTGCCGTAGCGGTCTCCCTGCTGGCCGGGTCGACCTATCTCACCTGCGTTACCGTTCTCCTTCTGATACCGGCGCACGCCTTCAACCTTAAGTACTTCGAAGAAGTCGAGCTGGAACTGCGCTATGGCGGTGATTACCGCGAATACAAACGACGAGTACCATTCCTGATTCCCGGATTTCGTTCCAGCGGAACATAAGAGCCGGAGCATCGGCTCCCGACGGCGCATCGAGTGAAAAGGCCGCGCAGGTATGTTCGGGCAAGGAATTTTTCCGTGGTCGCAAATGGCTGTAGCGAATACAAAGCGGGTGGTCTGATGGCGCCTACCCAATCCCGTGACCCTTTTGACCAACTGAGGCTCTTAGTTGCTATCGCTACTCTTTGGCTCTTCACGAATATACGAGGGGCCTGTACTATAGCAAGCACTGAAACGTT
>Ga0187772_10000233_pt1 | contig 23863 bp, 26 predicted proteins | sample 0116_SJ02_MP15_2_FD_133137 | JGI IMG/M metagenome (GOLD analysis project Ga0187772, IMG submission 133137) | Tropical peat soil microbial communities from peatlands in Department of Meta, Colombia - 0116_SJ02_MP15_20_MG | ecosystem: Environmental > Terrestrial > Soil > Wetlands > Peat | place... | reverse complement strand
GATGCATTTCGAGTCGTCGTTGCGATAAAATCAACGTCATACTCTTTTTCAAGCCCTTTTCTTATTAATGCTTCAGATATGGGCGACAAACAATCGGTTGGTGGGGCGATTATCTTGACCATTTTAAACGCGTCACGCAATCGTTTTGCTTGGTCCCTCGACAGGTCGTTGGGGCTAACATCGGGGTCGATCCCCGCTTTCGCACATATCTCTTTTGCCGTTTTTTGACCGATACGTGCGAACTCATTGGTCAAAAATGATGTTAGACGCCGGCGTTCGGTGTACCGCAGCATTTTAATGAGCGTGCCAAGTTCAATACCTTCAGGATGTGGCATAATCTCACACGGCTCGACTGGCATGACTTCTGTCGCCCGCTCAAAAACTTCCACGCCTCCATTTGGTTCAGTTAACGTGATTCGTGCATGGGGGTTAACGATAGCGGTTGACTTTATATAACCGTAAATTGACTGCTTGCGCCCTCTGACATAAGCACCCTCCATCTCAACTTCAATTCTCGTGCCGTGTGGTCTGTCCCAATCTACGATCCGTTCAATTATAATTTCAGGTTCGTTCGTTTTTGTATTAATGACGAGTTCGTAGTAATGAGCGTCCTTTGTATTTCCCGTTTTTGAATAAATGGCCGTTGGCTTTCCTGAAGTCAACTGAGAGTATAATACTACCGCAGAGATGCCGATACCCTGTTGTCCCCTGCTTTGCTTCAGCGAGTGAAATCGCGAACCATACAACAGCTTTCCAAACACGCGTGGTATCTGCTCTTTTACAATCCCGGGGCCATTATCCTCAACAATCAACCTATAGCTGCTACTGTCAATTTTGTCGATTTCTACCAAAATATCCGGAAGAATGCCACTTTCTTCACAAGCATCCAGAGCATTATCGACTGCCTCCTTGACGCTTGTGATAAGGCTTCTTGTCGAAGAGTCAAAGCCGAGAATGTGTCTATTTTTTTCGAAGAACTCTGCTACGCTAATCTCGCGCTGTTTTTGAGCTAATTTTTCGGCTATATTCTCAACCATTCAAATAGATCTCCGGTCTTAGTTTATAATTCAGCACCGACAATTGTGTGGGTTGACGTTACTCCTTTTATCTCCCTTATTCTATCAACAACGTTGTTGAGTGTTGATAGTCCTTCTACTTCTATAATCGCAACAAAATCGTACTCGCCAAATACGTGATACACCTCTCTGATCCCATTCAGATCGAGAAGTTCTCGATACACATATCGCTCTTCGCCGGGAACGACATTTACCATTGTTACTCCTACAACCACGAATATCCCCTTTATATAGACATATATATTGTTATTTAGCCATTACGATAGTTTCATAAAAGTAATACGACGAATTGTTCCGTCATGACAAAAATTACATTTCATCGCGTGCTTATAAACCGATTGAGTCGTCACGCGTCAACTGTTGATGAACTGAGCACCCCTATGTCTTGCTCCGTTACACACAGCAGGGGTACGATAATTAATTTATAGCAGAACTGGTCCCAATTGCTCGTCTGTAGTAAGTAAATTGAAACGTCTTTGTATTCCTCCGGCCGTATTATCCCGTCGCCTTCTTCCTATTTCATCGTGCACTTTAAGCAGCTTGGCAACTGATATAGAGCTCGTGAGACTTCCACAAAACTTCTGCTGCTTTTTGTGCTTACGCAAAAATCTCAAATGTTCAGTAAATTAACGGGTTGTGGGGCACATAATTATCATGCGAACTTCAAAGGCCACCTAAACATACGTATACTAAGCAGCAGAACGATAAGGATATATTAACCGATGTTATAGTAGTGCTGTCTGCGCTGCGGAGGTAGCCAAGCGGTCAACGGCGGTGGGCTCAAGATCCACTCTCATAGGAGTTCGCGGGTTCGAATCCCTCCCTCCGCATTCAAACAAGCCGATGATGTAAGTTTAAATCAGAACAAAAGAACTGTTATGATGAACCCTATGAGTTCTGAGGCTGCTCACTTAACGTATAACTCTGTAAATTTTAACTGGTACTTTTTAATGACATGCGCACATGTATTATCCCTATAATGACAAAATGATTGGTCATAAAAGTAACCGTTTTTTGCGTGGTATGTAAATGTCGCCTACTAAACAAAGAAATGTCACAGCAATAGCACGAGAGACGTTAAATTTTATATTAAGCGTAAGCAAATCATCGTATCCTAAAGAATTTGCAGGAATGCTCTACGCGGATAATGGTGTCATAACGCGAGTGGAGGTTCCGCTTACACAATCTTCTAATGTAAGCGCTGTTATGAATCTCTTTATGCTCCCGGTTAATCCACACTTAGTAGGATCTGTTCATAGTCATCCTTCAGGCGACATAAACCCCTCTGCAACAGATATTAAAATGTTTATGCAAAACGGTGACTACCACATTATTGTAGGGTATCCATATGATATGAAAAGCTGGATTTGTTACGATCGGGTCGGAAAAAAGCGACACTTGGATATATTGGACATCAATCTTGATGATAAAGACCAAGTGTTTGAAGATATCTTGGAAACTTTTGGGAGAGAAGATGACTAGAGTACTGGCCACTGGCACGTTCGATATACTCCATCCTGGCCATGTCTTGTACCTACAAAAGGCGAAGGAACTCGGAGAAGAGCTTTATGTTATTGTTTCAAGGGATTCTATGGTGCATCATAAGCCAAAACCAATAATTCCAGAAGACCAAAGGTTGAAGATAATTCAGGCGTTAAAAGTGGTAGATAATGCCCGGCTTGGTAGTGAACATGACATTTTTGAGCCCCTGTACGAAATAAAACCTGATGTAATTGCGCTCGGGTTCGATCAGCATTTTGACGACAAAACGCTACAAGAACAACTCAAGCAAAGGCAAATCGATGTCAAAGTGATAAGAATCCCCTATGAAGACACAGGAGAGCTTTCAGGCACAGAAGATATCATTAAAAGGATAATCAAGCTGAGAGTACAATGTTAGCTCGTCAAAACTTCACCGATCCTTTTAATTCCCTTAATTATGTGCTCTCGGCTAGCTGCATACGACAATCTCACATAGCCCTCTCCGTTGGGTCCAAATGCCGATCCTGGAGTCACGGCCACGTGTGCATCTCGTAACAGCCTTTCTGTCACTTCGATCGATGTTCCAAATTTTGAAACGTCGATAAAGACATAAAAGGCTCCACTTGGTTTACGGCATGTTATTCCAATTTTTGAGAGCTCGCCAACGACAAGATCGCGCCTTATTCTGAATTCGGCAGTCATATCATAGACCGGCTGCTGTTCGCCTGTTAGCGCTTCGATCCCTGCATGCTGAACGAACGACGTAGGATGACTCACGGAATGTTGTTGAATTTTAAGCATGCCCTTTAAAATAATTCTTGGGGCTAGCGCGTAGCCTAATCGCCAACCCGTCATTGCATAACTCTTCGAAAATCCATTGATGGTGATCGTACGGTCAGGGATTACAGAGCCAATGCTGACGTGTTCCCTATCGTAGATAATTTTCTCATACACTTCATCAGATATCACAAAGATTCCATAATCCTCAGCAATTTCAGCTATAGCGCTTATATTGCGCTTATCATAAACAGCCCCTGTAGGATTAGACGGACTATTGAGAATAATGAGCTTCGTTTTATTATTGACGAAATCCTGAACATCAACTGGACGATAACCATCGCTCTCGTAAACGGGAACCATCGTCGACGTCCCACCTGCGAACTTAACAATTGCTTCATAGGAGACCCACGCAGGATCAAACAGCAGAACTTCATCTCCCTCGTTCAACAGCGTGCAGATTGCCTCGAAGATCGCCTGCTTTGCCCCTGGCGTCACTATTATATCATCTGACGTTGCACTAAGTTTATTATCCACTTTGAGCTTTTCCGCGATCGCTTCGCGTAGTTCGAGTATCCCTTTACTCTGTGTATAATGCGTTTCACCGCGGTTGAGCGACAATTTAGCTGCTTCAATGATTCTCTGCGGAGTTTTAAAATCCGGTTCTCCGAGGCTAAAACTTATGATATCTTTCCCTTCGCCCTTAAGCTGCGCGGCTATATCAGATATCCGAATTGTTGCTGACTCGGGTATGAGTTCCACTTTCGATGACATTCTTTCTCTTTCTCTATTCATGCAAATTATAGCCTCTCTATGAGCTTAACAGCTGCCTCTACTGCCCTTTTTGCATAGTCGACCCTTTCATGAGCTTCAAGTCTCGACATACGCGGTCCAGAAATACCGAGGCTTATTGGCTTGTTATATTCTAGGGACAAATCTGTTATTTTTCGACTTGCGTGCTGTAACACGATTTCATCGTGTGACGTGGCTCCTTCAATAACACAGCCAATCGTTACGACTCCATCAATAGTGTCATCCATCGCAAGTGTCTTTACTGCCAGGGGCATATCAAAAACTCCTGGAACCATGACAGTCCGCACCACATCTGCCCCTAAAAAAGCGGCGTGTTCTCGTGCAAGTATCTCCATTTGATACGTTATATCACGATTGAATTCAGCAACTACAAACCCCAATCTAATGGTCTTACTCTTATTTTTCACTATAACACATCCCTAAACCCGTTTGAGTGCAATTAAAAATCGACTGGCATCACGTCAGCGAACCCTTCTCTTTTACCTTTTCCAGCTTCGGCTGTAAGCCTGTTAAATAACAATTTGTAAACATTCTGAGCATGTTCTCTCGTCCGAGCATCAGCAAGGCGGGCCAATTCTTTTTCTGTCATCACCTCGTTTTCATAAACGAAGACCTCAATGATGTGTGTATTGGTCAATAACTGCGCCTGAATTAAACCGGTAGATGCTTCATGAGCGCACTGTTTATCAATCGGCTGTGACCCGGGCATTCCAAGCGCCATAACTATGTCGCAGCCCCTCTCCTCAATTAATTTTTTTGCGGCTACCGGCAAGTCTTTTATTCCTGGAACCGTGTACCGCTCGATATGCACTGACATCCGGCGCTTCAACTCATCGATGGCTGCGAGAGCCATATCATATCTCGCAAATGTAGTATCTGCGATGCCAACTCTCATCGTCTGCTCCTGCAATATCTATCGATATTCCTCTCGCTTCTTGATATAAAGTTGTATGTTACTGATGTAATTCATAACTGTGCAAGAATTTCATCGGCAGCTAGTGATCCGATCCCTATAGTATTCAGAATGTGATGCTCTTCTAATATCATTTCAAGTTTTTCTATCACGTTCAAGACGTCTCCTTTACTTATATTGCCCATGTTGCCAATTCTAATTATCTTGTCCTTCAGTTTTGACTGTCCACCAGCAACAACGACGCCACGTCTCCTCATCTCGTTTTTAATGGTCGCAACCTCAATGTCACGAGGTACTTTCAATGCAGTTACGGTATTGGAATAAGCACTGACTGCATCGAGTGTAGGAAATAGATCGATGCCCATTGCAGCCGCCGCTGCTCGTATGGACTCAGCGAAAATCGTATGTCTCCTAATCCTAGCATCTAGTCCCTCTGCTGCAAACACTTTAAGTGCTTCTTCAAGCGCGAAGAAAAGAGGTATTGCTGGGGTATAGGGCGTCTGACCTTTTTGCCCCGACGCCCGATACTTGATAAGATCCATATAATAAGGCCTTTTTTGTGCTCTTTCAATGAAATCCCAGGCTTTATCACTGACTGAAATCATTGAAAGCCCTGGTGGGAGTCCCAGACATTTTTGCGAACCGGTAAATGCGAGGTCTACACCCCACGAATCGATAGGCGCTGCTATTCCTCCGATCGAAGAGACACCGTCCATAATCAACAAAGCATCGTGTTTTTTACATAACTTGCTTATCTCAAGCACTGGATTAGTCATGCCGACAGAGGTCTCATTGTGCACAACGGTCACTGCGTCAGCGCCTTCCTCGAGGTGTCGTTTAATTTCCTCTAGGTCAACAGGCGCCCCCCATTCACTTACGACTGACTTGGTTTCTCCGTAGAGCTCACACAGCTCTTTAAGTCTTTCCCCGAATTTTCCGTTCTCTGCCGCGACGAACGTCGTACTTCTTCCGAGGTTGCCTACTGCAGATTCCATCGCACACGTGCCTGAGCCACTTAAGATGTAAAGATCGTTCTTTGTGCAAAAAAGTTCTTGAAGTCTGGCCGTACACCATTCAAGTAATCGCTTAAATTCAGGCCCCCTATGGTTAATGGTTGGTTTAGACAGAGATCTCAGTATCCTTGGGATTACAGGCACAGGACCAGGAAGCATTATTAATTCAGTTTCAGCTATTTCTTCCATTTATGTGGTGCTCCTTTGATTGGAACTAGCGATATGTACTTCCTCACATTAGTTCTCATTCATTTATAACTAACGTAATATAGGAGCGAGTGAGAATTCAGCGTATATCGCTCGCACTGGGTTATGTTCCGAATACTACTGAGACCAAGAACATGAACTACTTTTTTATATTTACTTTAACAACCGTAAAACTATAACCATGATATATTTTAGTAAATGCACGTTAAAAAAAGCTTTATGACTAGCAAGCTTCAATTTGGCCACGGGTTTGATAATTACAGTAAGCGAAAGATGAGTAGTGTTTAATTATCTCCAAGATTAAAAACCAGACACCCTTAACCTTTTTCAGCCGCGTATTCACCTTCGAAGACAACGTCCTCGTGCGATCGTAAGCGAGGGAAAAATCCTTTTTATTCGACAGACTGCTTCCGAATAAAAAGAAAAAGAAATTTTTTGACCGCACTATATTTGTTAGTACTCAAATTTGTATCCTAAACTATACGCTATCGACAGCGTTCACGTTACTAGAATAACATTATTCAACTTTTTTGCTTTTTTTCTTGTTTATTTTACCCTATTAAGTTTGATACACGAGAAAAGAAAAGAAAAATAGAAGAAAGAACCCAATAAAAAGAGACCCGCTTCCAAATCTAATTTTTTAGCCTGTTCATTGTCTGCTGGATATCTTCAAAACATTTTGTATAACCATGGATGTAAGACGAGTAACATATGGCAGGAGTAACCAAACTGATTGCAACGCCGGCGGTTTTATGGGGAAACGTGAGTGCTGGCACGCTAAGAGTTAATCAAGTAAAAAATATTTATTTCACCTCCCTGTTTGAAAAAAGCACATTGTAATGCACGTGAGCTTTATAAAATTTGTGGGATCTATATTTGTCTTTAGTTGTGGAGGAACATTATAGTTTTGGTAGTTGTAATGATAGTAATGAGAGAATAATAAAATATGATGAGGGAAGAGCGGGAACGGGTTTTTGAGGCAAGATGTTCAAAGGCAACCGAAATAGTAAACCGGTTTTTATTGCCCATGTTTCAACCTCAACCCAACCGTATAGTTTATATAATAATAAGCGAGATACTGCGCAGCAACAAAGGAGGTGAATAAACGATGTTGGCATTAGTACCAGGCATAGGGCCGATAGCTGCAGCCATAGTAGTCTTTCTAGCTGCTACCCCATTCTCAGGAACTGTAATAACAACGCATCCCCTGCTGGCTACGATAGCTTTTGCTACACTCTTTTAACCGGGTGTTCACACAAAAAGCACAAAGATACGAATATCAGTGCAATAATAGGCTCTGCAAACAAAGCAATGGCAAGAAGCAGCGGACTAGGTCGATTATGGCATTTGTGATGTTTATAATATAGATGGTAAACGATTCTGTGCGCCTGAGATAAAATAAAACTTCGACTTTCTGACGAATCAAGAACTAATGAAAGGGATAACAGACTTTTTTTGTTTTCGGCTCTCTTTTTGTTCTTTTTTTATAATAAAAAGATTATTTTTAGTGAGTAAGTCTATAGGTCCTGTATACTAGACCGTATTATGTGAAGCAATATTCTGCTGTGATGTGCACATCACCGAAGACAAATAAAAGACCGAAAAATGGGGAGGTAAACTATTCATTTTGAGGCATGGCTGCCCACTCACCTAAAGGACTTCCACTTCCATCCGATGTAGATGGCAAAGACAACCGCGAAAGCTGTGCCAGCGATGATGGCGAGGGTGTTCTTGAGAAATCGGTGTATTGGAGACTAATTACAACGAAAGCGATACACCTATTGATCCAGCTCCGAGTAATATGAGGAGTGGCCTCAATTCAGACCATCAGAAAAGTCAGTCAGTTTCAGTATTTTCGTATGGTATGCAAATCTATTAACGTTGGCCTCGGTCAAAGCGACCTGTCGGTTGACGCGGCGCGTGCACCAGCTCGTAGTGAACCTATCATAGATGCCTTAATCAAGCAACAGAAATAGCTCACAAGATCTTCAAAGGAGCAGAACGTGTCGTCGCAACTCGCGTTTTCAGTGCTGCATGAAGACGGCGCGAGCTTGTGGTAGAACTATCATAACCACACGCATTAAGAATGCGGCGGAGATCTTTGTCATCGCTATCAACTAGTTAGGGATTGAACAATGTACACAATGTCCTTCTCGCTGGAATCTATGGGAAGTATTATCTCTGCTATCGCTTCACTACTGAACATCGCCAAGCGACCAAGAAATTGAAGAACCAAATCTTGAAACTCAAGGTAAGATTCACAAAACAGTACCTTGTGTGGCAGCAACAGCGTTTTAGTTTGACTACATCTATGCTGATTTCCTCGCTGGTTATCTAGGTGTGACACACATATCAAAAATGATTAGTAATAGTAGCTTTTAGTCTGTAGCCACGGAAATAAATTTTTATGCAAATTAAGAAGCTAATGCGCATCCGTATTAGCAAAATTTTAAAAAGCATATGATATACGAAGAATGACTTGATGACAATGAACACTTTCGACGTAACTATAATAGTAGGATCCACCTCTGATATGCACGTAGCAGAAAAGGCAAAAGAAGTATTCGAAGCAGAGAGAATCACCTATGACCTACAAGTGATATCCGCACATAGAGAGCCTGAACGCCTCGAAGAGTACCTAAGAAACTCGAGTTGTAAGGTAATTATTGCAATAGCTGGGCTTGCAGCTGCACTTCCAGGTATAATCGCTTCAAAAACAGAGATTCCGGTGATAGGAGTTCCGGTTAGTAGCAAGTTGAACGGTCTTGATGCCCTGTTGTCAATTGCGCAAATGCCTCCAGGAATGCCAGTAGCAACTGTTGGTATCGATAACGGGAAAAATGCAGCGTTACTTGCGATTAGAATTTTAAAACTTCTGACTTGAGGTACAGTCTAACATGAAAGAAGCATTCAACATCGCAACGATTTTGGCGCCTCTTTATCGACGCTGTTTAATGCCTCTCTTACAATCCTTAATGCACACAAATCACCGCACATCGAACAAGCATCGGTGTTGGTTGTCCGACAGCTAAACTTCCGTTGTGCAAAATCTGGATCGATGGAAAGATCAAATTGTTTTTTCCAGTCAAGTGATGCTCGAGCGGTTGCCATGGCGTCATCCCATCTTAATGCGTCATCTCTACTTCGCGCGAGATCAGCCACATGAGCTGCGATCTTCGCGACAACTGCACCCTGTTTTATGTCATCAGTCGTAGGAAGGCCAAGGTGTTCTGAGGGGGTGGTCATGCACAGAAAATCGGTGCCGCACATTCCTGCGAGAGCGCCGCCAATTGCACCTGTAATATGATCGTATCCCGGAGCTATATCAGTCACAAGAGGCCCTAATAAATAGAGCGGAGCACCTTTTGTAATGGATTTCATCGCTCGAACATTCGATTCGATTTCGTTGAGGGGTACGTGACCCGGCCCCTCCACTATTGTCTGAACTCCCTTTTCTCGCGCTCTCTGAACGAGTTCTCCGAGGAGGACATACTCCACGAATTTTGGTCCGTCACTTGCATCGTGCAAACAACCTGACCGCATACCATCCCCAAGGCTAACAGTAAAATCGTATTCCTCTGCTATTTCAAGCAAGTAATCGTATTCTGTGTAAAATGGATTGTCTTGCTCATTATGAACCATCCACGCGATGGTAAACGCGCCCCCTCGGCTTACGACTCCCATGATCCTCTTGCTGTTTTTAAGCCGCTGAAGTGAGTTCAGGGTAACGCCAGCGTGAATAGTCATAAAACTGACACCATCTTCTGCGTGCTTTCTGACTGAATTAAACATATCGTCAGACGTCATTTGCACGACGGCGCTGCTTGACATTGCTGCTTGATATATGGGAACTGTCCCAATCGGGGCGTGCACCTCTTGGAGTATGGCGCTCCTGATGTCATCAAGTTCACCTCCGGTTGAAAGATCCATAACGGTGTCAGCGCCAAATTGTAAGGCTACGTTCGCTTTTAAGACCTCATCGTCCTTGTCAACATATTCTACAGATGTCCCAACATTGGCGTTTACTTTCGCCGATAATGATTCCCCAATTCCGAGCGGTTTGTGTGCTTGGTTACTGCTCGCAAGTAATACTACTCGACCTGATGCTATGAGTCGTCGCAACTTATCCGGCTCGACACTTTCAGCTCGTGCAACGGTAAGAATATCATCAGTCAACCCTTTTTGAGCGTCTGTCATTAATGTCATATGCTGTACCTATGTTAGCTAAATCCAAAACGTTCTTAGACGTAATGCGCCTTTATTCTTTTGTACGAATAATTAGTTCTGGGCAGATGTGTATAATATTTTTCACTCTTTACGCTAAGCTTTATCTGATTTAACAATAAAAAGACACGTGATGAAGGTTGACACTTTTTCATTAACATATGAGGCTAATACGTATTTAATTCACTCGGATAATGTGGCCATTATTGACCTTGGCTCTGCTGCTATAGCTACCAAGTTGCCAATCAATGAAGCCAAATATATCATATTGACCCACGTCCACTATGATCATACGGGCGGACTGAGACAAATAATGACTGACGCTAAAATATTGATGCATAAAGCAGATGCAAAAATGGTGGGAACGTCTGCATCCGCTTCCTATTTTTTTGGCGAGAAGTCGCCGAGATTTCGCATTGATGTATTGCTCAAGAATGGAGATGAAATCGATTTAGGCAGTTCCACCTTAAACGTAATTCACACCCCAGGCCATACGCCAGGCAGCATCTGTCTCTACGATTCTGAATCTAAGAGCCTTTTTTCGGGTGATACAGTATTTTCGCACGGAGGCATCGGTAGAACAGACCTGATTGGAGGTAGTTCAAAATCGTTGATGGAATCAATTGAGCGATTGGTGAAATTGGACGTAGAGGTGCTTTACCCGGGACACGGAAATGTTACGTCAACGGAAGTAAGAGGCCAAATAAAGCAGTCTCTCGCTCTTGCTACAGCCATTTATGAACAAGAAAGAAGCTAATCGTGGTGCTTACGTCTTAATCCTTCAATTAAAGGATGATAAGACGGCAGTCATCGGAGCACTCGGCGAATGTCACTTTCGAAGAGGATTCTATGCGTACGTAGGCTCGGCCCTCGGGCCGAGCGGCTTTAACCGAATTTTGCGGCATATACGCGTTTCTAACGGGAACAACAAAGTACGAAAGTGGCACATAGATTACCTCTCATCAGTTTCCACCATAATCGAGATCTACAAAGTTTTCACGCGTGAAAGGCTTGAATGCGCCATTGCGACCTCAATGCTGAACGATTTGGGAACCTCAAGCATACGAGGTTTTGGCTCTTCTGACTGCAAGTGTAGATCACATTTATACTACTCTAAAAAACTAGCGGAAATTGAAAAAGCCGCGATAACGTCTACCTGTCGAATTTGACCCCATTTGGAGCCTGGCATTTATGTAAACATGTGCACTTACTTCACTGCACTATTAAAAGAGATCTTGTCCGCGTTAACATTCTCACGTATATTGGTAGGTAGTTCCCACGACAAATGACGTTGCGACCGATTCATTATAGTGTGTTAATTAATATCTAAGGGAGCGTACACCACTTGGGAGGTTTAGGGTTGAAGCTTTTAACTAACACCATAGGAAGCTATCCAACACACAGCATTGGCGAAAAACTAAAGGCAACAATGAGTTTGCAAGACCAAATGTCGGGAAAGGATCCTTTTCTCATATCAATCGAAGAAGCGGTCAAGGATCAGCTTGCTGCAGGCGTCGACGTGGTTTCAGATGGACAGGTGCGAGCTGACATGATTACGCTGTTCGCTAATGCTATAGGTGGCATGCGGAGCGACCGCGGCCGTTCTGTTGTAACTGGAAAGGTCACAAAACCACTAAAGTCAATCACAGCGGATGACCTCATTTTTACAAAAGATCTCGTGGGGACTAAAGCCGAAGTAAAAGGAATTATAACAGGGCCAGCTACATTGGCCGCCATGTCCATATTAAGTAAAGGCGTGCCCTACCGATCGAACCTAGATCCGCGTCTTCTTGAAGACATAGCACATGCGCTTCGGTTTGAGGCACAACAACTAGTGAAAGCCGGAGCGAACGCCATACAAGTGGATGAGCCTGCGTTTTACAACGTAGAGATCAATAAGGTTGTGCGATTTGTAGATATTGTCATTGAAGGAATCAAAGTTCCAGTAAAGATCCACCCCCACGTCGCATCCTCCAAAGACTATGGACATATCATAAAGCTTGAAGAAGTCGATGTGATAGGAATTGAAGCTGCAAAATTCCCGAACTTGCTTGATGAAATCAACCCCAAGGATTTTCTTGACCGTGATAAAAAGGTGGCTTTAGGAGTCATAAATACCGACGTAGCCCAAATAGAGACAACTGATGACGTGATAAAACGGATAAAAAAAGGGATCGAAATATTCGGCGACGATATGTGGATAAATCCTGATTGCGGCTTAAGACTTCAAACTCGGGAGGTCGCATTTCAGAAACTTTCAGTGATGACAAAAGCAGTCGCTGAACTAAAGGAGGGATCTAATTAATCCGCGCATCCAAAACAACGTGCCATATACCAGGAGAAAAATTTTTTACTTTTTTTATTTCTAATGCTTCTACTTTTTTACCAAGCTTTTTTGCTGCCTCGACTACTCGCGTGAGGGGTCGCGTGCGCGCCAGTTGAATCGGAACGGTCTCATGATAGTGTAAAATTCCTCCTGGTTTAATGGCCTTAATGCCGCTTTCAAGGTACTTGTAGGCTTCAAAGCTGCCCATAATGACCCTATCAACGCTGTTAACGGGAGATTCTTGCGCACAGTCGCCAAACAGCGGCTCTATTATGTCACAAACGTCATTAAGACGGATGTTTTTCTTTAAATAGAAAAAAGCGTCCTTATTTATTTCAATGGCTGTGATAGTTCGCGGTTTCGAATATTTAGCCATTGGAACTGGAAACTGGCCTATTCCGCTAAACATATCCAAGACATCTTCCGCGAAGCCGAGCTTGCTCATTCTGATTCTCTCGGCAAAGTTACCGGAGGAGAACATAACTCGGCTTACGTCCAACGCAAATTTACACTTATTTTCCCTGTGTATTGTTTTTGTGCCTGAACCGGCAATTACCTCAATATTCGGTTTTCGAACTTGTCCTTCTATGCCCTTATCCCATATAACACTCTTGCACCGTGGATAAAGCTCTAACAACCCTTGGCCGATCTCATATTTGAGATGGTTAATGCCGCACGGGATATGCACGAGTATGAGTTCTCCCAATAACTGCCAACGTCGTGGCAGCAGCAGAAGCTCAACGTTGCTGACTTTCTCCGACAGTCTCGATACAAGTAATTGCTGACCTCTCACGGGAGTATAAACACCCCTTTAGTCGTTTTGATAACCAGCACTTCGCTACCCCCGAAACCAGTAATAAACTTGGGGCGTGAAATGCTGAACGTGACGAACGTGTCGGGATCAAGCAACTGCACCTCATCATCGGTCACGGAAACTAACACAGACTCTCTCGCTTCAGCTCGAGATCCTAGAAGTTCAGCACGGGCAAGATCTCGCACATTAAGACTTTGCTTTTCTCCAGTTTGTAGATCTATAGCTGTAACTTTCTTCCGTACTAAATGGCATTCAAAGATATGACCGTTATGGGAGACTATAGAGCCCGATGTAAGCCTCGGCAGTCTCAGAGAGAATGCAACCCTATAAACGTTTTTCCCATCCTTCTTACCAACCAACTTTGGTGATTCTCTGAAGCTGCCCCCTAGTTCTTCAGTTATCGATCGTGACAGCTTCTTTGCTGCACGTGTGGTTCCGACATATATGTCCAAACCTTCCTTTTTCCTTTCAACTCTTGACAGGAACGCCATTCTATCGTTATTTCGCTCTCGTTCTAGAACCCGATATGCAATATCGGCTGCTGTCATAAGTTCATGTTCTTCGGGGGCCCTATCGTCCGCTCTGATCTGAACCACCCCCTCGTAATAACCGCCCGCAATTCTACTACAACGGACACACGTATCTCGCTTTATACGCAGGTCCACCTCAAATTCGTCAACAAAGGTTTTGCCATCCGCGCTTCGCTCAACTATAACATGAGCCCTAATCAGATTTCTATCCTGTTCACGTACGTCTACATAGATAGCACTTTTTGCTTCGTCGATGCTTAATGCATTTTCAATAGTCCTCGTCATTGCGTCAATAATTTCAATTTGCCCCCATTTGCCATCCAAGAAACAATCTTGGCAAGTAGGACAGACTTTTAAATCTAAGTATCTCGGAATTGTTACAAAAATATGCCCCTTAGTAGAACAACTAGGACATACCCCCAAAGAGGGCTGTCCACAACTTGGGCAAACGCTTTGTAGTGGCACCGTAGCCTCACCCTTATAGCGTTATCATTTGGGCGTGAGGTACGCCATCTATCATAATAACTTGATCTTTGTCGATAATACCGCTCTCAATTCCGCAGTTCACGGACTCGATTCCCACAAGGTTCGCTATCGTAGCTTTCAAGAGCGCCGCTTCAACCTCATCTCTATCTGCACGATCACCTTTAAAAAAACTTTCGTGTACTGATAAGTGCAGATCGCCCTCGCAAAATGTAAGACCCAATAACTCGGCGTCACATACTGCGACCATAACTTCCTTATTTACGTGGTACGTTTTTAGAAACATGCACATTGTTGTGAACACTGTGGTTACACTATCTTGTAACATCCGTGCCTCTCTTCATATAGTTCCCCACCCTGACAAAGCAGTGCGATTTCTTTGTCCACTTTATCAGGATCCAAACCTTGTTCAGATGCTTTCTCCTTAATTCTTTCGATATACGCTGCACCACTCTCTTTTTGAAGCTCACGTATTATATCACGCAACGACTTAATGCGGTCCTGCTGACTTTTGCTCTTGCCTACCGCAATAACGTCCATATCTCGTTTGCCAGTTTCGGGATCAACTCCGACTTCTTTGAGACACGATTCCACAACACCAATTACCCTTTCAGCATCATCAAGCGTCACGTTCTTGCTTAGACGCATCCTCGCGTTCGCTTCAGCAAGTCTGATAAGCGCCTCAATCTGCCGAGCGGTAATTGGTATAGGAGCGTCTTCTCCTTCCTGATTTCTCAGACCAACGTAATATTCTACAAATCTTCTTCTTGCATCTTCACTGAGTACCGGAGTGACCCTCTTTGCGTATGCGACATATTTTCGCAATAGTTCTGAACTTATCACTGGATTAACTATGCTCATTGCCTCCGATACTTCATCTTCCGAGAATCCCGATGACGCTAGCTCACCTGCAAAATGCGCTTGTAATATGTGATTAGCGATATCAGTATCCAGGACCGTATTTGGCTTATCACTTAAGACGAAAATGAGGTCAAATCGCGACAACAGTGATGGCAACATGTTTATTTGTCCCGCGATAGGTTCATAGGAATCAAATCTACCATACCTCGGATTGGCCGCCCCCAATAATGCGCATCTACTTCTAAGGGTGGCTGTAATCCCTGCCTTTGCAACACTTATTGTCTGCTGTTCCATCGCTTCGTGAAGCGATGATCGATCTTCTGACTTCATCTTGTCCATTTCATCTACCGCTGCAATGCCTTGATCTGCCAGTACTAGCGCTCCTGCCTCAAGCGTCCATCTTCCGTCTCCGAATTCATCCTTGATTGCAGTGGCGGTGAGCCCAGCAGATGTAGAGCTCTTTCCGCTCGTGTAAACACCTCGTGGAGCAAGTTTGACGACATAACGAAGTATCTGTGACTTTGCGATGCCAGGATCACCTACGAGCAATATGTGGATGTCCCCCCTTATTCTCGATCCGTCAGGAAGTAATTTCGGAACACCTGAAAAAAGCTGCAGGGCCACTGCTTCTTTTACATTTTCATAACCATAAATTGACGGTGCAATCGAATTGACAATTGACCTATAAATATCCGGACGCTGTGACATTGCGAGTATTGCAGCTTCATCCTCCGGTAAGATTTCGAGATCCTCAAACTCTTTATCTTCTAACTCGATTGAGTTCGCATCGAGAAACATATCGAAAGTGGTACTCTTCATATTCTGGTATTGCCGTTGGGCAACGCGCAATATTCCTGTTACTATTATCCTATCGCCGGGAAAAACTTTGCCTGAAAGATCCCCCGCTACATTTATATCTAAGGTCTGTGGCTGTTCACCGCCCTTTAGCCCTTCCGGAGATTCCTGGACCCTGATCTTCTGCGCATCAACAAACGTGGAATGTGTAAAATCCAGTTTGAATGGACCTTTTTTTCCGCAAATCCGATGGGAGCACTCCGAAGGTTCCTTAAACTTCGCATCCTCTTGTGGCACTTTTGTTACCTTGCCACAATTGAGGCACTCAAATCCGGCTTCTAAAACTTTCGGCCTAACTTCTGTCGCCTTCCTAACAATTCCCTCAATTGCTATAAGCCTCCCTACGTGAAGGCTTCTTAGGTCCCGTATCTGTGTCTTTTCAGATAAATTAATGATTCGAACGTTCGCATCTAGCTTGCATTCAAGGGGGAGATCATAATCAAGCAGAGCATCGTGAGCGTCCTGCAAAGCAGTTGTGGGATAATCAATAAGAGCATCAGCTAGCGCTATATCATAATCTTGTAACGTCTGATAATTGACTTCAATGCTTTTTACGTCTGGATACTCACTCGCGAGCTTTAGGATCTGCTGATTGTAATACCTCTTATAGAAAGTCACCCACCGCTCCCTAAATTCACTGCTCATATAGTACAAACTATGAGAATAATGGCATTTAAACTTAAGGATGGCATTTAAACTTAAGGCTAAAGTTTTGAATATTGCTTAACATTACAGATTGTGCTGCAAAAATAGTTTAGTCAGAAATCTCAACAGCTCTTATGTATTAGGTCTACTATGTGAACTCACTCTTGTAGCACAATATATGTTTCGAGGTTCAACCTTTTAGTTATCTCTCTATAAACATAAGAGGATAGTCAGCATCTTCGTCATACTGCATCTTTACCAGTACTTTAGCGGTCTGATAGGCTACAACTAACTGGATGTCAAACATTTTGCCTTCAAGCTCAGCATAGCCAAATTTGTTGAGTTTCGATTGAACCATAGTTCTATCAATACGCACATTGATGCTCTCGACATAAGGTTGTGCTCTAATGCTTGACTCTATTGCCTTTTCCATATATTGTAGGCTGCTAGGATCCAAAGGAGCCCCTACGAACTGGTGATATAGAGCTCCGAGCTTTATTCCTGCTTCGAATAATGCCTGTTCTCTGTCGTTTATTGCGTCATCTCCTGTATAGCGGATTTAATACATAAATTGCTGAGAATATCAACATTACTATTGCAATGAGTTGAGATAAGTCGTTTCCTGTTAAACTCAGAATTATCACTAAGACTAACAATATGCCAAGTACTGACAATGTCAAATTATTGCTTACTTTTGAATACTCGAAATCACTTAACATTAATCCTGATAGCAGTAACAGAAGAAGCACGAGGCCTGCTGGCGGAAAGCCTGCAATTATATAAAGGGATACGATAAGCCCTGCTGCTGTTATAGGTAGTCCAACGAAGAGTCTAGTTTGGGGGCCGGTGTTGTATCTCGCGAGTCGGATCATGCCACTCGCCATATATATGAACGACAAGAAGAAGAATACAAGCGGGATCCCAAAAGCATCCCGAAGCAAATAAAATGCCAAAAGCGAAGGGACCAGTCCAAATGACACAAAGTCTGCTAGTGAATCTAGTTGAAACCCGAGGGTACCCTGTCCTCTTGCTCGTGCAAGATATCCATCAGCTCCATCGGCAATTACGCTAACCAGTACCAATACAGCTGCTACCGATATGTTACCTGCTCCGAAAAACACTAATGCCATGCTCCCAAAAAGCAGGTTAGCTAGTGTAGCCACGTCCTGCTGTTTAATGTCTATGTTGAAAGGAAAATTCAATTTTGACCACCTCTTTTACACACAGCTATGACAGTTTCACCAGCCTTCACTTTTTGCCCTTTTGTGACAATAAATGCATAACCATTTGGCAAGGTAACATCAACCCGCGAACCGAATCTTATCATCCCTATTCGTTGCCCTCGTTGAATTTTTTCACTTTTCTTAATGTAACAAACGATCCTCCTTATAAGTGTCCCTGAAATTTGAGTCACGGTTACATCCCCCACATCGGTTGTAATCGTAATATTGTTACGCTCATTTCTATCAGAATTTTTACTAAATGCAGGGAGTTTACCACCTTTCTTGTACTCAATGTCTCTTATTTCACCTTCAAGTGGAGCGCGATTAACGTGAACATTATGGACGTTCATAAAGATACTCAGTTTATTATGTTTAATTCTTAAGATTCTCCCATCTGCTGGGCTAACCATATCACTACAGATGGTACTCTCGGGATTTCTTTCCGGATCTCTAAAGAAGATAAGCAGAAACAGCACAGCAGCAATTCCTATCACGATAAAAGGAGTAAAAATACCCATTATAATCGTAAATATAAACGATCCAAATAGCCAAGATTCAGAACCTTTCGCTAGCGTCTTGAACTCCTCCCTTAAGTAAAGTAAATACATTTACCATCATATCCAAGAGCTCTGGCAAGATTCTAAACACAAGATAAGAGATAATTACAAGTGCTGCTATTGAACCAAACTTTGCTAAAACATTATGAGAGATGTAAAAGCTATAGTCCGAAGAACCGAACCATTCATAACCCGAGGCGGTAATTACGAAGCCGTTCCGAACGATATTCAAAATGTACACAACCGGTACTGACACGAAAAATGCTTTGAGTTTGTTTGCCACTGGAGCGGAAACACACGCGATTATCCCTAAAAGAAGTGCCATGCTTTCAATACCAGTGCAGCCGAGTATGATTTCAACACTGTGGTTATTCAACATTACCACATTCCCACCCAACTGAATAGCGGGGATTCTTAGAACATTTAGAGCTGCCACCGTTTGAACTGTCACGGCTTTCCTGAGCACATAATTGAGATATGAAAATTCAGCGAATGAGAAGTAAAAAATACCGCCAATCGCTGCGGCTTTTGTAATGGTAAGCGTCAATTCATCTTTATTTATAAGCATGATAAACGCTACATAAGCACAAAAAGCCGCTACTAAAATCGTCAGGATAACGTTAAAAAAATCACTGATGTGCACGTAATACATTGGCAATGTTGCCCAATGAGCCGCAAAGAACAGCCAACCGATGAAACCAATGACATATGAGCTATTATTTGAACGCTTAGTTAACAAAAGTGATGAAACTATAAATAGAAGCAGAGCAACCCATAACAATTCTTCCATCTATTTCACCATTAAGCAAAATTCACTAATCGATTGAAAAATATCTATGCCGTTATTGGTAAAAACTTACATATAACCGTTTTGACTCGGCGTTCGCTCAACATTTAAAGCGCACCAATGTAATGTCGCTGACATTCCGATTCCATAACGTTTTGTAGTGGTTACCAACATAAAGCTAAATATATGCTGGACAATGTGTACTATAAGTAAGTTAAGAAAGATTTCAGCAACCAAAATCAGCTTCATTATCTGGTTTTATGGAATTGTTTCAGAGTGGGTAGCATGCAATTTTGTCCGAAATGTAAAAGTATTATGTTGCCTGAACAAGAGCTCTTAAAGTGTAGAGCTTGTGGGTTTGTGACTGAGAGGGAAACATCATCGAAAAACACAGTCCATCAAATCTCAAGACAAAAAAGAGAGATTCTTGTGTTGGATGAAGAAGTGAGTGAAGGCAAACCGACAATAAAAGCGCGATGCCCTGAATGCAACTGCGATACTGCCTATTGGTGGTTGCGGCAATTGCGAGCAGCAGATGAAAGCGAGGTACGATTCTTTCGCTGTGTGAAATGCGGCAAAACTTGGAGAGAATACGATTAATTAAAATTTGCTCGGACCCTCTATCCTACAATCCTACAATCGAATATCCGAAACGCCTCTGGGAACGATGTCGTTTAAAAGATAAAAAATAGCTAACTCTAATCAACATATCTGATCAAAGTAAAGCTTTGTTAATTTATCAAAAAATACCGCATTTTTCAGTAATTTAAAACTTAACCACGTTATTGCTTACAACCCCAAATAATATTTAGAATTCACACCATTTTGTTATATCTTTGAGAAGTGGTTTATCTAGCACTGTTACGCGAAATAAAACACTAGTTTCACTATATCTGCAGTCTTTTGAATCCAATCATAATGCATAAGCGACCACTAGACTATCATCGTACTCCGTTTTAAATTGATGCAAAATACTTGTTAAATGGTATCAATGCATTTATAGTCAGAATCACGATATTCTTTTAGATGGACGTAAGAATCGTACTTGTAAATCCTATTTATGAAGGGAATATCGGCTCGATTGCCCGGGTTATGAAAAATTTTGGCTTCAATGACCTCGTTTTGATTAATCCACGTCATATCGGTAAGTTTGCGAGGGCTATGGCTTCGCATGCTGTTGACGTCTTGGAATCTGCCAAAATTGAGACGTTCGAAGATGTCTTAAAGAATTCTGAACTAATTATAGGAACGACAGGAATCATGGGAACAGGATCTTACACTAGAAATCCATATCCACTTGCCAAACTGAATGAAAAATTCAAGGATAAAGTAGGGGTGGCATCGATCCTGTTTGGGCAGGAAGACCAAGGGCTTCCAAATGAAATGCTTAATAAGTGCGATATGATTTTGAATGTCGCAACTAACCCAAAATATCCTGTGATGAATATATCACACGCAGCAGCGGTAATTCTCTATAACATTTCCGGGCTAACGACTAAATCGTTGAGCGAGAAGATGGAGCTTGCGTCACATGAGGACCTGACGCGTCTACTTGATCACATAAGTGACGTTCTAAAAGATATCGAATTCCCTCCCCACAAAAGAAGGCGCGTTCTTTGCAATCTAAAAAGGATTTGTGGAAAATCAGAACTTTCGCCGAAAGAAGTGACGATGCTACGTGGCATCCTCAGCAGAATACAGATGAGCGTAAAAAATAATCATTAGAGGTACCGACCGATAATAGGTTGTAACCTCTGTTTGACTTCGTTTGGAATGTTATCGAGATCTGTCATTATTGCCTTTTTCAATGCATTTCGGCATGCGCATGTTTCATCTGTTGCAGGAAGCTTTTCAACAACGTTTTTTATTATTTTTCGCGTTATTTCGTCATTTTTCCTTACATTGTTTAGAATCATTTCCGCTGATATTCCTCCTTCATGCCATACATCATAGTCTGTGACTGTGGTTAACGTTCCATAACAAATCTCAGCTTCTCGTGCTAATTTGGCTTCCGGTATACCAGTCATACCGATAATATCAAATCCCAGGTGCCTGTATACACCAGACTCGGCACGAGTTGAGAACTGTGGTCCTTCTATACAAATATACGTTCCACCCATCTTAACGTTGCAACCAATGTCAAGTACCACTTCATGTAACACTTCAGTTATGCTTTTGCAAAAAGGATCGGCAAAATTCACGTGCACAACAATGTCATCAAAAAATGTATTTGGACGAAATTTAGTCCTATCATAAATCTGGGTGGGTATAACAATATCAAGCGGTCTGATATTCTCTTGTAAACTCCCGACAGCCGAAATAGAAATTATGTTAGTGACTCCCAGCGTTTTGAGCGCATATATATCTGCCCGAGAGTTTACGTTTGTTGGGCAGATTGTATGTCCGATCCCATGTCTTGGCAGAAATGCACACCTTCTGTCCGAAATTTCCCCAACTATCATTCCACTTGAAGAGTTTCCAAAAGGAGTTTTTACAGATACCGAGCATACACTTGTCATAGCTTCAGAACTGTAGATCCCAGATCCACCGATAAACGCAATCTCAACATTCATTTAACTTCCATCCTATCCCATCAAATTGCACAATTTCTCGTCGTTCCATTTCACGAAGTATCTCAGCAAGCCTTCCTGGTTGTGCGATATCGAAGTGCATCGGTTCAATCGAATACAAGTGTTTCAGCCCCATTTTTATCGTTTTAAGATCCCAACCAGGTCTCCGCTCTTTTAACATCATCTTAACAATTAGATCTGTCATGTCTTCTATGAAGTTCCATGGATATACAACCCAAATCCAATCTTCGAGATATTCCGCGTAATAGTCCGGCGTAAACTCCGATGTAAATAGAAGTTGAAGGGCCCCAGTTTTTACCTCAATTGGCTCGAACTCACTCACGTATTTCATCGAATATTGCAGACTTTGTCCTGTATCAGCTATATCATCGACAATTAAAACCCGTTTTGAACGAATCATCTCATCAATTATCGGATACTTGATGCGGCATTCGTCTCCGACGCAGGCTGTTCCCACATAATGTTCGACTTTTAAGCTGATTAAATCGCTTATGCAAAGAAAATCGCACATAATGCGACCAGCGAACCAGCCTCCTCGCGCAAGCGCTACAATAGCATCGGGCACATAGCCGGACTCTACTACATTATAGGCTAGATCTCTACAAAGATCGTAAATGTAATTCCAATTTGTGATACCACATTTAAACTTTTCTGGCAAAGGCATATAACAAAAGTCCAACTTAGGATAATATTTATCTTTATCTATTTCGAAGCGGCATTGAGAGATTAAACGTTCACGTAACGTTATATATCTGTAACCGATTGTATACTTAATATGAAAAGGGTGTTTTAAATGAGGCTTGAACAAGATGATTGCACCGCGATAGGAGAAATCGTTGCAGGTCGTTACTTCAAGAAAAGCGGATGGAAATACACAAATTTGAGAGACATAAGGAAGATTTTCAGGGCTTACAACGAACTTGAAGATCAATATAACGCCTACCCATATATGAGCCGCGATTGGTACGTGTCTAACTCGGTGGATAAGGACACTTATATAGCCAAAACGTGGAAAGAACTAAAAAGATTGGTCGATTTTCTAAATGAGTATGGTGATAGACAACTGTATAGTTTTATTGTTGCTTCAGATGATCGAATCGCTCTGTGCAAAGTTGCAACCAGCGATGGTAAAGCGTCCAGAGAGGCAGTCGACATCGCGAAAGAACATGGATATATGTTGTACCTCTTTAAAGTGGAAGTCCCGAACAATATAGAGTATGATATAGACGCAATTATGTGATGTGATTACATCCTCATGTAATGCACTTGAGGTCTATTAAATAATGCTTAGATTGTATCAGATTTACTTAGCCTTTGAAGGCGACTTAAGATGATGGAATACGATATTTTTAAGTTTTGAATATTATCAAACTTTGACTTCAAAACCTCAAGCCTCTCTTGATCCCCCGCTTGCTGCATTCTTCGCGTGATCTCTATTATGTTACCCATCGTTCTTGTGAGTTCATCAACAACAGTTACAGAAGCAGCTAACGCAGTCCTGGAGAGTGGATTTAAATCGACGACTAATACCGCCTTTCCACTCTTCTTCAAGGCTTCACATCTATCTCCATCCTCGAGCGGAACGAAAACGACATCAGCTAGGAAGATACCCCTTTTATCGACTTTTGCTCTCTCACTAGCGATTCCGGGAAGCTGCACATAATCACGACCTATCAGTATGCGCCT
>Ga0187772_10000231_pt1 | contig 23897 bp, 29 predicted proteins | sample 0116_SJ02_MP15_2_FD_133137 | JGI IMG/M metagenome (GOLD analysis project Ga0187772, IMG submission 133137) | Tropical peat soil microbial communities from peatlands in Department of Meta, Colombia - 0116_SJ02_MP15_20_MG | ecosystem: Environmental > Terrestrial > Soil > Wetlands > Peat | place... | reverse complement strand
GATGAAGGTCGGAATTAGAAAAGTGGCTAGAACAGCGCCGAAGGTTTCAGGGAAACCTATCAAGCACGCTTCACGTGAAAGGTAGATATTTACGTCTTAGAAGAATCCTAGGCACAGGTCAGTTCTATCCTGCGGGGATCGGGACGTCTTCCGCCTTCAGCCGAGGACTCCAGGGACGTAGGAATGCAGGAGGGCTGCCAGGTATATGCACAACAAACCAGCCAGCAGCCAAACCCCCGTCTTTAGCGAGCCGTTGGTGTCCTTGGCCCTGTATGTGGTGAAGATCGGACCGGCGAGCTTCAGTAGCGCGTACATCAGAGCACCGGTTCCGAGGGCGTAGAAGTAGCTGGCGTCGATGGCAACATAGTATCCTATCCCCATTGCGAAGACCGAAGGCAGAGTGAAGGCGAGCATGAGCACAGCGGCATCCCTGATGCGACTGCCTATTCCGGCGGTTTGCCCCCCAGTATACACCTGCCAACACACCCCGATGGCCATGGACTCTAGGAATTTGTGAGAGACATAGGCCGCGCCCGCTGCCTCTCCGCCGAATGCCGTGACCAAGGAGGTGATAGGTGTGGTTGCTGCGACATCCGCGAACGCGCTCCCCTCACCAAGGCCGTGAATCCCGATTGCGAGAGAAATGAGTAGCGGAATCCCTAGGTTGCTGCCAGTGGGGAAGTCAGGTGAGAAAGTTGTTCGGTCGAGCGAAAGGAAAGCGATCAAGCACAATGCGAAGAGCACAACGATGATGATCTGCTCCCAGCCACCGGAGAAGCTCGCGTTCACGTCGAGGTTGCCAGAGTCGCCAATCACATCCACAAAGACCCACAGAAGGACCCCGAGCGAGAAGGCCAAGAGGTACCCCAGCTTCACGTGCTTCCCCAGGAAGATTGCACAAATCAGGCCGAACGCGGCCGCTGTGCCAGTAGACGCGAGCCAGGCGAAGAAGCTCTCCGCGAAGGGGAGCACTCCACGCTATTCCTGCCGCGCATTTTACGTATTACCCTGCCCAACTTAATCTCCTCTTGCACTAGAAGCGGGAAGAGCCTCGAAGACCGAAGAATCCTTATCCGCATGGCACAGACGTCATTCCAGGGGTCTTTGAGCGCGGGTTGCCACGGCGAGCTCCAATTCCTTTCGTTCAGGGGTAAACGAGAACGGTTGGTAGTAGCAGATTGAGATCCTCCCTGATTATCATGGCGGTTCTTGGTGTCGCGGCAGTCGTGATTGTGGGATTTCTCGCCTTCGTGCTTCTACAGGGGAGCGGGCCACCATGCACCGCGACTTGGAGTTGCTCCGCGAGCTACCCGGTTCAGGTGGCCGGAACCTACGGGGTGGCTGCAACACAATGCATCGCCAATGCAACCTACCTCTATTGCATCGGTGGAACGGACGCAAACGGCGGACCTCACAACGACGTGTACTCAGGGGCCGTTTCTACGTCGGGGAACATCACCGGTTGGACCCAAGACTCCAACAGCTATCCAAGCGACATCAGCGGCGAATCTTGCGTGGTCAGCTCTGGGTACGTATACTGCGTAGGAGGATCTTACGACGCTGGTGGAGATGACGTTGCAAACAGCTACTATGCGCAACTGGAGGCAGGAGGAGTGTTGGGCACGTGGTTCTACACGACACCTTACCCTGTCCCTATCGACTACCAGTCCTGTGTCACCTCTTCCTCAAACATCTACTGCGTTGGAGGAAACAACGAGACCGATGGCACCGATGGAACAGTTGCTCCGAGCAGCTCAGCCTGGTATGCTCGGCTTTCACCTACGGGCATCGGAGTCTGGAACAAGACCTCGACGTATCCCCTGAACACCTACCTTCCCAGTTGCGTCAGTGCGGGCCAGCTCATATACTGCCTAGGCGGAGTCGACTCGAGTGACAATCCCCTGGGCAACGCATACTACGCCACCCTTTCTGACACTGGGATAGGAGGGTGGATCCCAACCACGTCCTATCCCCTCCCAGACACCGGACAGGCCTGCGGGACCTCAAGCGGATTCGTCTTTTGTGTAGGTGGGGCGACCTCTGGCGGGCAGACCGCTTCGTACACCAATGCCGTCTACACCGCCCCTGTCTCTCCCGACGGGATAGGGACGTGGAAGGAGGGGCCCGATTTTGCTGACAGCGCAGCCACCACCTGCGCGGTATCTTCGGGCCACCTATACTGCATAGGTGGGTTCGACGGGAGTTCAGAGGGAGAGACCAACTACGTGCACTACGCCTCCTTGGCTTCGCTCTCCGAATAGAGAAAAGGAGACCCTCATTCAGGGTAATCGGGACCGAAGGAACACAAACATCTTGGCCCCAGACGCCCAGATGAACAGAGCTTGGCGTGGGACCTCGCTGGCAGTATGTTGCCCTGAAACGCTTAAGAAATCTTGGAGAATCGGCAGTCCGTCCCGCGATAGCTCAGCCTGGTAGACCCGAAATGGGGCCGCAAGCTTCCGGCTGTAGAGGTCGGCCATCGGCTGACCCGTTCAGCCTACTCAGGCCACAGTCACCGGAGTGTCGTCGGCTCAAATCCGACTCGCGGGACAGTCCATAGCAAGGCATGCACGTTCTACAGGGCAATGGGCCAGGCAAAGCATATGGACATGACCTGGGGCGCACGACAGCGATGAAGCTCTGGATCCCAATCTTGATCTTTGCGCTTGCCGTGCTCGCCATCCTATTCTACTACGCCCTCGGTGCGGCCGAGTCACAGGGAGCGACTTCGTTCGACCTCGCCAACTCCGTTGGCTTGATCGTGGTGTTCGTCGGGGTCATAGCCGCCGGCATTGTCGTAAGAAGAGGAAGACGTCCCCAATAGAGACTCGCCCACCCATAAGGCTTAAGAAAGGTAAACGACCTCGCAGCAATGAGCTTTGGACAAGGAGTTCTTGGCCCTCTCTATCGCTTTCATGCTCCTGGGCCTTACGGGCGTAGTGCTGTTCAGCAGTCTGTTCTACAACGGTTCGATCTTCCCCGTGATGACGTCGTCTGGCGACGCTTGCTACTGTGTGATATCCAGCCCCGAGCCTTCGGCCGCACAGGGCACCTCGAGCATCATACTGGCACTGGGCGTAATGTTCTTCCCCATGGGCCTAATGAAGGGCGGGCTCCCTTCGTTTAGGAGGCTGCCCACCGGCACTGCTCCGGTCAAGCTGCCGAGCGGCCGGGTGGTCACCCCTATCCAGATCGGCAGCGGACGGTACTTCGCATTTGGGCTTCTAGTGCTCCTCATCGGAGCGGACGCAGTGCTGGTTCCGGGCTATCTCGTCTACAAGAACGCATACATCGAGCTGGCGGGGGCGATGCTCACAGCGGCCGGAGCGATCTCCATGGCCTGGGGCCTCAGGAAACCCAAGACATAGCTCAGACCGAATCGTTTTATCCCCCGTCAAAGCGGGTCGAAAGCAGTTGAGCTCCAGACCGAAAAAAGGCAGCCATGAGAAGAAATCCGAGGCTCCCAAGGTGAAAAGGGAGAAGGCCAGCCGTCCAGCGGGGAAGGTCCCCGAGGCCACCGTGACCTCGCGCCATGGGACCGGCCTTGTCACCCGGGGCGGGAGAGGTTTCTCCATCGGAGAGCTGTCGAGCGCCGGGATGGCCCCGCGCCTAGCCTCCAGTTGGGGCCTTCGTCTTGATGCCCGAAGGAGGAGCGTGATACAAGGGAACGTGGATTCTCTCAAGAAATGGGAGGCACACCCTGGGCTAGCGGAGAACGCAGAAGGCAGGATGAAGGAGGTCGAGGAAAGAGTGGAGAAGGTTGCTCGCGAGGTGAAGGAGGAGGCAGTCAAAGCGGAGAAGGAAGCGGCGAAGGTCGAGAAGGAAGTCAGGAGGGAAGCCGTCGGAGCGGGGAAGAGGGTCGAGCGGAAAGCCGAGAAGGCAGGAAAGGCCGTCAAGCGCAAAGCCCGGCCTAGGAAGAAGGCTGAATCCTAGCTAGAGTATCTCTTCTCTAGCGGCGATGTAGAGATACTGCTGTGCATACCCGGCATAGCTTCCGAAGTAGGCGCGAGCCCTTCTTGATATCCCATGGTAATCCGAAGGGGACAGCTTTATCCTGCCATCGGCGGCCAACCTCTTCCTGAAGGTAGGGCCGAGGATGCGCGGATAATCCTTGGCAAGGACTCTGGCGATCCACACGTCGATCGGGAATGCTTCGTCCTTGCCGCACGAGTAGAGGAGGACGCAATCTGCAACCTTGGGGCCGACGCCTAGGAGGAGCTTCTGACCGAGGAGCTCGCTTACAAGGAGCTTTCTAGCATCTTCGTAGCCCAGGCTCTTGATGCGGGCGAAGTCCACTTCCTCCCTCATCATCACCCTCGCTACCTGTTTCAGGAAAGGCGCCCTGTATCCGAGGCCGCACGACAGGAGGTCTGCCTCCTTCGCATCAGCCAGGACTTCCGGCTTCGGAAATGCCGCGTAGCTCTCTCCTTCGAACTCGAAGGGCTCGCCATAGCGTAGACAGATGGCCGAAACCATCTTCCTTATCCGCGGAATGTTGGCGTTGGTGGCTAGCACGAAGGACGCAAGGCACTCCCACGCATCCTGGCTGACGATGCGCAACCCATAGTACTTCTCGGCCGCCCTGGTGATCGCCTCGTCCTTTGAGAGGCTTGCCAGTACGTGGTCTAGGTCGACTTCCAGTCTGAAGTAACGCCCGACGAAGGCACTGTCGAGGTGGTCGAAGCCTGAAGAGCATCGCAGAACGTCCCCTTCCTGCCTCACCTTAAGGACCGATCCTTCTACGACCCCGATCCACCAGTCCCCCCTCCTTTCCCACCGGAAGAGCTGGCCGCTCACCAGAGTGTACTCTAGGCTGAAGGGGGTGTCGAGGGGGACGGTGAATTCCATCATGGGGCCCTGGTTCGGAATTGGGCGTTAATTGACTATTGTGCAGGGAAGGGTATTGAAATATCAGGGCCTAGGCGGGCCCGCGATGTCCCGGGCCTACGATAGCAGGACCGAAGGGTCGAAATTGCTCTTCGAAGAGGCCAAGAAGGTCTTCGCCGGGGGCGTCAATCACAACGCGCGATTCTACGAGCCCTATCCCCTTTTCGTGAGCAGGGCCGAGGGGCAACACTTCTGGGACGAGGATGGGGACAGGTACACCGACTACTGGATGGGGCACATGGCGCTCATCCTCGGACACTCTCCAAAGGTGGTGGTCGATGCCCTGCGGACCCAGATATCGAGAGGGACCCACTACGGTATGGGAAGCAGGCTCTCTGTCGAACTGGGGGAGGAAATACAGAAGGTCGTTCCATGCGCGGAGATGATGAGGTTTTGTAACACGGGCGCCGAAGCCACGATGTACCTTGTGAGGTTGGCCAGGGGGTACACGGGCAAGAGGGTGATCATCAAGATGGCCGGAGGCTGGCATGGATACAACACAGAATTGAACAAGGGAGTTCACCGGCCCTTTGACAGGGCTGAGAGCGCAGGGATACTTGAGGAGGAGCAGGCGTACGTGAGGAACGTCAGGTTCAACGACCTGGAAGCGGCCGAGGCGGAGGTCAAGAGGTCAGCGGGGGATGTGGCGGCGATCTTCCTGGAACCCGTGCTGGGAGCAGGGGGCTGCATACCCGCCGACAGAGGATACCTGGAGGGTCTCAGGGAACTCGCAGACAGGAGTGACGCTTTGCTAGCCTTTGACGAAATAATCACCGGCTTTCGAGTCGCGCTCGGGGGGGCCCAGGAGTGGTACAGGGTGACCCCAGATCTGGCGACCTTCGGGAAGACAGCAGGCGGAGGACTCCCCATCGGGCTTGTGTGCGGAAAGCGGGAGATTCTAGCCTTGGCAGATCCTACGAGAAAGGAGAAATTCGTCTCGATCGGAGGCGGGACTTTCTCAGAGAACCCATTAACCATGGTTGCGGGCCTGGCCACAACTCGGTATCTGAGGAAGCACGCCAGGAGCATCTACCCGATGCTCGACCAGATGGGGAAGGGAATCAGGGAGGGAGTAGACCGAGAGTTTGCCGACCGAGGAGTTAAGTCACACACGACAGGGCTTGGTTCCCTCTTCCTAACGCACTTCGGGGTCGACCCCACGAACGCCGAGGAAGCAGCGGTGGGGGACAAACAACGAAGGTTAGACTACGCCCTTCGATTGATGACAGAGGGCATATTCATACTACCTGGCCACCCTGGTGGCGTCTCGACGAGGCACACTATGAAGGACGCCCATTCTCTTGTGGAGGAAACCGGTAAGTTCGCCGAATCTCATCGCAAGAGTAGAAAATAGGGATGCGAAGGTCGTTACTTGACCTTCGACAACCGCGAGTCCACGTCGGACCAGTTCACCACGTTCCACCAAGCCTCGACGTACTTGGCCCTGTCATTCCAGTATTGTAGATAGTATGCGTGCTCCCATACGTCTAGGCCGAGAAGGATCGTCATCTGGGCGAGGTGCATGAAGTTCTGTTTCTCAACCTGTGTCAGTACGAGGGACTTCGTCTCTGGGTCGTGAAGGAGCAGCGCCCAGCCGCTCCCTTCAACAGCCTTGGCCGCTTCGCTGAACTGGGCCTTGAACTTGTCAAATCCGCCGAAATCCCTGTTAATCCAGTCGCCAATGGAGCCCCCTGGCGTGCCGCCTCCCTTTCCCGTAGGCGCCATGTTGGGCCAGAAGATGGAATGGAGTATGTGGCCGTCAACGTTGAAACTGTAGTCTCTCAGAACGGCTTTGATGTCGATTTGCATCTCGCCATTGCGGGCCTTCTCAAGCTTGTCTAGCGCTGCGTTGGCTCCGTTTACGTATGCCTGGTGATGTTTGTCGTGGTGGAGGGTCATTATCTGCTTCGAGATATGCGGTTCCAGTGCTTCGTATGGATAGGGTAGAGGTGGAAGTGCGTATGTTTTAGCCATTGAGGATGGGCAGCGCCCACCTCGTAAAAACTTGTCTCCTAGACCGTAATCGAGGCCTTGGACTTCTTGGCCTTCTCCCAGTCGTCAAGGAAGCGCTTCAACCCTGAGTCGGTGAGCGGGTGCTGTATCATCTTCTCCATCACTTCGGGGGGCATGGTCGCTATATCCGCCCCGATTTTGGCCGCTTCGAGCACGTGCTGGGGATGCCTGATGCTCCCGACCAGCACCTCGGCTTTCAGCCCGTAGTTGTCGCGTATCTTGACGAGATCCTCGACTACCTCCATCCCCCTTTGACCTATGTCGTCGAGCCTGCCGATGAAGGGACTGATGAAGGACGCTCCCGCCTTCGCTGCGAGCAGACCCTGATTCGCCGAGAATATCAGGGTCATGTTGACCCTGATCCCCATCCCGCTGACCGCCTTGGTCGCCCTCAGCCCCTCGGGGATGATGGGTATCTTCACCACGACGTTGGGCGCAATCGTCGAGAGGTGTTTCGCCTCGGCGACCATCCCGTCGAATTTGGTGTCAACGACTTCGGCGCTTACGTCTCCCTTTACCTCCTTGCATATGGCGGCGACTATTTCCTCGAACTCCCCCGGTTCCTTGGCCACTAGGGTTGGATTGGTTGTTATCCCGTCAACCACCCCCATCTGATTGAGTTTCTTGATCTGCACCAGGTTGGCCGTGTCGAGGAAGAGTTTCATTGGCGATTCCGAGTGCCCGGTTTGATATTAAAGATTAATGGGTTTTGATCAGGTCCAAAGCTGCCTGCTCTATGTTGGCAGCCGTTAGCCCATATTTCCTGAGGAGCTCTCCAGCCTCGCCGCTCTCCCCGAAGGTGTCCATCACACCAACCCGACGCATTGGCGTGGGACGCTGCTCACCCAGTACTTCGGCAACAGCCGAGCCCATCCCTCCCATTATGTTGTGTTCCTCGGCCGTGACCACACGGCCGCACTTCTGGGCGAGCTTCGCGATTGTATCAGAGTCTATGGGCTTGATTGTGTGGAGGTCGGCGACTGCGGCGGAGACTCCCTTTGAATGCAGCTCCTCGGCTGCCTTGATGGCTTCTGGGACCATGATGCCGCAGGCGAACAGGGCAACGTCCGCACCGTCCCGTAGCACGTTGGCGGCGCCGAGCTTGTAGTCGAAGCCGCCTTCGTAGACCACCGGGGTCGAGGACCTTGTAAGGCGGACGTAGAACGGCCCGGGAATGGACGCGATGGCCAAAATGCTCCCCTTCGTGGAGACGGCGTCGGCGGGGACTATCACCTTCATTCTGGGGATGGCCCTCATTATGGCGATGTCCTCGACCTGCTGATGGGACGCGCCGTCGGGTCCGACGGAGATCCCGCCGTGGGAGCACACTATCTTCACGTTCAGGTTCGGGTAGCAGATGTTGTTTCGAATCTGGTCGACCGACTTGCCGGGGACGAATATGGCGTAGGTGCCCGCGTAGGCCACCTTCCCCGCAAGGGCCAATCCGGCCGCTATCGAGACAAGGTTCTGCTCCGCGATTCCTACGTTGAAGAACCGCTCCGGGAACTTGCTGGCGAAGACCCCAGATTTCAATGACCCCGTCGTGTCGGCTCCGACCACTACTATGTCGCGGCTTGCTGCTCCCAACTCGAGGAGAGCCTCACCGTAGGCGTCTCTCATGGCCGCCTGCTTCGAAAGCATCAAGGCGAAACCCTCGTGCTCATCGCTCTCTCTCTAAGCTCAGAGATTGCTTTGACCGGGTCCTTCTTACGGTAGACACCTGCACCTGCCACGAGGACATTCCCGCCCCTCTTAACAACTTCGCGCGCGTTTTCGGGCTCCACGCCGCCGTCCACCTCGATGTCAGTTCCGAACCCCCTTTCCCTCACCAGCCCGCTCAGGTCCTGCAGCTTCGGCATCACGGACATGTCCATGGCCTGGCCGCTAAATCCGGGGTTGACGGTCATCACTACGAGGGTGGAGATCTTGTCCAACCGATCCATGGCCCACTGCGGGAGATTGGTTCGGGGCTTGATTGCCAGCCCTACCTCCTTCCCCCTTGAACTCACAAGGCGGCACAGACGGTCGAAGCTCTTGCCGTCGAGTACTTCTGCATGGAATGTGAGGAGATCCGAGCCAGCCTCGATGAACTTCTCAGCGTACAGGTGGGGGGTATCAATCATCAGGTGGGTATCGAACTTCAGATCGCACTTCGACCTCAGCGCCTTGACCGTGCCCGGGCCGAAGGTGATGTTGGGCGCGAAGTGGCCGTCTATGACGTCAAGGTGAACCTGATCTGCCCCCCCTTCCATGGAGATCTCCACCGCCCTTTCGAGGTCCCCCAGGTCCCACGCCAGTATCGAAGGGGCGATTCTTATCTGGTTCAAGGGATCACTTCAATTCGCTGAGGACGTCCGATAGCTTGTCCTTGGCGGGCGCCGTGCCGTGGTAGTGCGGGGACCACTCCATGAATGATATCCCCTTGCCCTTTACTGTATGGGCAACGATCACTGTGGGTCTGTTCTTTGTGCTGGCCGCCAGTTCGAATCCGTCCAAAATCTGAGAGAAATCGTAGCCATCGACCTCAATGACGTTCCAGTTGAAGGCCCTCCACTTCGCCGCGAGGGGCTCCAGCGGCATTATCTGTTCGGTGAGCCCGTCCTGCTGGATGCCGTTCCTGTCGATTATGGCCGTGAGGTTGTCAAGGCGGAATTTCGACGCAGCCATGGCCGCCTCCCAGACCTGACCCTCTTGTTGCTCGCCGTCCCCCATGAGGACGAACGTGCGGAACGACCCGTGGTCCAGCTTGGCCGCCAGTGACGTGCCCACCCCTAGCGAAAGCCCTATCCCTTCCGAACCGGCAGGGGCTTCGACGCCAGGTATGCCCATGGACGGATGTCCCTGGAGACGAGAGCCCATTTTTCTCAGGGTCATCAGCTCCTCGACCGGGAAGTAGCCGGCCTGGGCCAGGATTGAATAGAGGAGGGGAGCCGCGTGCCCCTTGCTCAGGAAGAATCTGTCTCTGTCGGGCCACTTCGGGTCCTTGGGTTCGTGCCTCATGACGTGAAAGTACAACGTGACAAGCAGCTCGACGGCCGAAAGAGAACCCCCGGGGTGTCCAGAGCCTGCCTCAGCGAGGCTCTCGAGTATGAGCTTGCGCGTGTTCCTGGCGATCTCTTTCAGCCTGACGATCTCCTGGGCGGTCTCCATCGCTATCGCCTCACCGGCACCTGGACTATCTTCTGGACGAAATCTTCGGCGCCCAGGGCCCTTGCCTCCAGGTCGTGCAGGGACAGAGACGCAATCCTGGGGAGCTCGCTTCTCGCCTCCCCTGCCACGTTGCTCAGAACCGCCGCCTGGTATGGGTTGCCTCCAGACGCCACGGCCAGGCTGAACGCGCCGGTCATTGCGTCCCTTACTCCCACCTTGCTGAACAGGTTCTTCTTCCCCCTTATCGGCGGGAATAGCGTCACGTTGTCCTTGTCGAAGAGGGTCACCCCCTGCTCTCCGCGCGTAATCAGAATCGCCTTTGATTCGAGACGGCTGAGAAGGTTGACCCCCATGTTCCTCAGGCTCGTCTCGTTCACCATGGCCATCCCAGTCGCGTGCTCCGCTTCCTCCAAGTTTGACTTCACGTAGGTGACCCCCGAGAAGTCGAGGTAGTGGTGCATCTTCGGCTGGCCGACTACGATCTTCCCCGAATCGTGGGCAGCGGAGACGACGCCGTTGATGAGGTAACTGGTAATTGCGCCACGGTCATAGTCGGAGAGGACGACGCAATCCACGTCCTTGACAAGCGGAGTGGATCCCTCGAGGAGCTTCTTTGCCACGGCAGGGGGCACGTCCCGCCTGTCTTCCTTGTCGATTCTGAGCATGTGAAAGGCGTTCACCATGTACCAGGTCCTAAGTGAGGTGGGTCGGACTGGATCGGTGACCACTCCCCCGAACGAAAGCCCGTACTTCGAGAATTCCGTTTTCAACCAGTTGCCGTACTCGTCTGAGCCAACGAGTCCGACCAGGTGGACAGACGCTCCAAGGGAGACCAACTCCCTGGCAAGGTTGGCCCCACCGCCCGGAAGAAGGGTTTGGCCCACGAAGTCTCCAGCAGGCACTGGAGCTTCCCTTGCGAGCTTGCGGGCCGCGACCTCCACAAAACGGCTGACGAGCAGGTCACCAATCACCAAAACCTTCCTCCCCTGGAAACGGCCAAGGACCTCAGTCAGCTTCGCTTTGTCGACCGAGTCCAGCGGCAACCTTTTTCGAATTGGAGTGCCTAAACGGGCGTTTTAAGTTTTGGTGGGTTCGGCCTTGGCCGAGCCCTTTTCCGAATCCCACTTCTGTGCCAGTAGTTCTCCAATGACCCCAACAGCTTTCCTGAGTTCTCTGTCCATGGCCAGGGGGTCGTACCCCTTCGGTGGAGGGTAGTCGAGGAACTTCTGGTTGGGGTCGGCGCTGAGAAAATCCCTGCTTGACTCGTATATCGACATCAGGGCGGGTCCGTCGAGCTTTTTCAGCTCCGATTTCCAAGCGTGATGGAAGCCTTTTTCCGAGAGGAATGTCAGCTTGACGTCCCCCTCCGCTTCCTTCTTGACGTCCTCCCAGAACGCCCTGTCAAACTCCCCTGAGTCCACCTTCCCTGACTTCAGTTTCAGTTCGTAGGAGCTGACGAGGTGGGCGACTCTCGCAGGAAGGATCTCGAAGTGGGCTGCAAGCTGATCGTTGGAAAGGCCCATGCGCGAAAGGTAGTAGCAGCCCTCCTCCAGGATTTCCTCGCTAATCTCGTCTTTGCTGTCGGACAACGTTGCCGGGTGAGACGTCTCGGCTTTAAGCCGTGTTGGAGGAGTTTCTTTCCCTCTCGAAGAGAGACCTTGAGCGGTTCAAGTACGGGATTGGGCTGTACCAGTTCCACTTGCCCACCTTGGACATTACCGCAGGGACGAGATACGTCCTTACGACCAGCGCGTCGATGAGTATCGAATAGGCGAAGGAGAATCCGATCTGCTTGAGCAGGAGGTCACTTGAGAGCATGAGGGAACCCAGGGAACCTGCGAGGATTATGGCTGCAGCAGTGATGATCCCACCAGTCTGTTCGATCGCACTTACAATGGCGCCGTGCAGATGTTTCCCTTTCGTCGCCTCCTCGCGTATCCTCGTGAGGATGAAGATGTTGTAGTCCATGCCGAGCCCGAGAAGAGTCACGAAGAGGAAGAAAGGGGTGATGAACAGTATCTGGTAGTTGTAGAGCTGCTGGAAGACAAGCTTGGTCATGGCCAGGGTCCAGATGATGCTCATGAGCACCGAAAACACGGCAAAGATGGGGAGGAAGAGGGACCCCAGCACCGCGAAAAGGACGAGGGCAACGCCGACGGCCACTATGGGCACTATGGAGTTGAACTGAGAATCGAACACGATTTTGGTGTCCAGGATAGAACCCGAGGCCCCGCCGACGTAGATCCCTGTCACCCCTGGGGCTGAGTCGTAGCTAGAATGAAGGACCTGGCGGATCGACTGGGCGTCTGAAATCGCCTGGGTCGAGTAGGGGTCGATGGCGAAGTTGATGGTGAAGAGGATGGTTCTGTTGTCTTTACCCACGTTCTGGAGGATTGCCGAAAAGGTCTGCTTGCCGGTTGCAGTCGAGTAGTTGATGTCGGTGTAGTCTATGGGCTTGCCAAATGGCATTGTGGGACTAGTGAGGTTCCTTACATCCCGGGATGATGTGAGGTAGGACGAGGCGCTCTGGACCGTGGACATCTCCGACGGATTGAACGCATGACCGACCACCAGCGGCTGGCTAAAGGTCATCACGACGTACGTCGGGTAGAGGCTGCCCCCGCCGAAGGCTTCCGTGATCTGGTTCGAAGCGGCCACGGAAGAAAGGTTCGAAGGCGCCGCCGAAAGGAAGTCGTAGGTCGGGGTGGTGTTCGCGTAGACGTAGAGGGCGGGGGCGGTTGCCACCAGCGCGAGGATGATCAGCACGACCGCGTGTTTGACTGCGAACGCCCCGCTCCTGGAGAAGTATCCCCTCTTGCTGTGGAGCTTTGAGAGGACTGATACCGCGTATCTCGTAAATCTCTCCCCAGAGTAGGGCCAGAAGGTCCTCCCCCCTACGAGGCTTACTATCCCGGGGACCATCGTGAGGGCTATGGAAAGGGCCAACAGAACCCCCAGGCCCACGACGAAGCCCATGGTCCGGAGGTAGACGACGGATGTGAACGTGAGCGCAAGGAAGGATATGATGACCGTGGCGCCGCTGGTGGCGATGCTTTCACCCGCCCAGGTGACAGATGTCTCGATGGCTTTCTGCACGGATTCTCCATTCACCCTCTCTTCTCTGTATCGAGCTATCACGAATACGCTGTAGTCAGTGCCAACCCCTATCATCACGGTAAGGAGGATCGTGGGGATGGTGAAGTCGACCTTTGCTATGTAGGTCCCGACCAGGACGATAAAGACCTGGGCGATACCAAGGCCCACCCCTATTGTGCCCAGCGTGATGAAGGGGGTAAGGACTGAGCGGAAGAACAGCCCCGTGGCGACGATAAGCAGGATTATGGTCACAGGGAGGATAACTCCCAGGTCGGCTTGGGCTGAGTTGCCGAAGTCTAGGGAGACGGCGTCCCCGCCGGTAACAAGGGCTGACTCGACACCAGTGCCAGTCCCATATTGCGCGACCACGGTCGAAACGGCTGAACGGAGCGCGACGACGTTCTGGTCGACGGATTCGTTTAGGCCGAGGGACACGAGGGTGATGTTCTTGGAGGGAGACACGAGAGACGAGATCAAGGAAGTCAGGTCGCGGCCGACGCCGTACTCGGAGGGTTTCCAAACAATGTCACCAGTAAGGGCGTACAGGGTGCTGTTGCCGTAGGAGCGGCCCAGCCCGTGGGCTGCGGAGACGAACGTCTGGGAGAACCCAGTAGATCTCGAGACGTAGTCCAGCGCGAACGTAGTGAGCCTCGACGCTAACTGGGAATGCGTGTCATTGACGAACTGCGCCAGGGTTATGGACTGGAGAAGGTCAGTCCCGAAGGTCTTCGAACTCGGCATGTAGGTGTCGATGTACTCGGTGCCGGAGCTCTGGGCCACGACCGACGCCCGCTCAAGTACCGTGTCGCTCCCTAGGCCCGGGTCAGCCCAGCTTGCAGCCCAGGCAGAATCGAAAAGAGAAAGGACGTGTGATGAATAGAGGCGATAAGAAGTCCCGTTGGCGGAGTCCAGGGACGTCGCGGTCGAGTTGAAGGCCGCGGCGTCCGATGCGGTTACGTTGTGGTTGGAAGCGAAGGCCTGCTCCCAAACCCCCAGATAGAGCGCAGGCACCCCAAACAGCAGCCGGCTGGTGCTATTCGCTCCCTTGATCGTGGAGAAGGTTGCATGATTCACCCCGTTAATCGCTGAGTAGAGCGGTGAGTAGACATCGATGGTCTGGTTCAGACCTGCGATGCCACTGTCGTCCTTGATGTACTGGACCAGGTGGTTAACGAAAGCCTGGGTCGCGGGGGTAGTAACGTTAGCGCCTGAGATGTCCACCAGCAGGGTGTCGTTGGGGATGGATTTCGGAAACTCGGCGGCGATAAGGTTCGATGCCTGTATGGACTCGAGCTGGCTGCCCGTGGCAGAGCCCTGTTGGAGGGAGGTTACGCTCCCTTCCCTCATGATGACAGGGACGAGGATGACGAGTGCTATGACCCAGGCGACGACGATATACTTCCTCCGCCTGTAGACGAATCCTCCGAGCCATCTGAACGGAGTGGAGCGACCACGGGCGGCACCTGAAGACACCATCCTGAGCCGCCTCTTGAAGCGGTGTAATTATGCCTTAGACTCGATGGCGCGATGTCAGCGTCTTCTTACGTAGAGAAACCCGTTCTCTTCCCTGACGTCGTAGAGAGGTTCATCGTCCAGCGGCTCATCAAAGACGCCTTTTCCAGTCTTCAGGTCCCAGACGGTCCCGTGGCCGGCGCAGGTGACAGTCGTGTCCTCGAGCGTCCCTTCGGAGAGGTCCCACTGTTCGTGGGCGCAGATGGCCCCCATGCCGTAGTACTTGCCATCTACGTTTGCAAGGAGGACCGACTCACCCTCAACCTCGACTGTAACCATCGTTTCGGGTAGCACCCTGGAAGCTTCAACCGCCTTCACGAATTCTGACATGTCTGATCGGGATTCTCAGGAGGCTAAAATCCTTCCTCAGACTGTGGTCTTCATCGACTCCTCGAGTTCTATCAGGTCCTTCAGGGAGTCGACGAAGGACCATTCGCCGTAGTAGGGAAACGACAGAAGCTCCCCGTGAGTCACAAGCTTCGGGAAGGTCTCCCTCTCTATGTCTCCCTTGTCCGGAAGGCTCTTTGCGATTTTGGCGCCGTTTAGGACATAGACTCCGCCGTTGATCCAAACGTCCGGGAACGCGGGCTTCTCATCGAAGGCGCGCACAGTTTTCAACTTGTCAATCCTGACGACACCGAACCTTGAGCGGTAGGGGACTACCAGCATGGACGCGGAAATCCCCCCTGCCTGCTGGTGGGCCTCTATCATCCTCTTGAGAGGCAGGTCCGTTATGATGTCGCCATTTGTAATAATACAAAGACCCTCAGATTGATGTTTGGAGAGTGCCCTCTTTATTCCTCCCCCTGTGCCCAGGGGCTCGTCCTCCACAGAGTAATCGATGGGGACGTCGTTGAACTTCGAACCAAAGTGCTCCTTTAGCCTCTCCCACTTGTAGCCGCAGGCGAAGGTCACCGCGTCTACTTCGCCCTGTTTGATCAGCCACTCTATCTGGTACTCGGATATCGGACGACCGTTGACGGGGATGAGCGCTTTCGGCTTATCGTCGGTCAGCGGACGCAGCCTCATTCCAAGACCTCCGCTTAGGATTATCGCCCTCATGTCGCCCTCGAAGACAATCCTGCGCCTCGAGCCAGGCGATAAATACCTTCCGAGAACTCATCCCATTCAACTTCATGCGTCGCATCGGGCGCCAACCTGCCGGTTTGATGCACACGAGCTACAGGTGCACGTTCCTACTGAGATTGGTTAAAAACCCCTGCGAAGCGGCAGCGCTTCTTGTCCGCCCAGAAACTCGTCGAGGCAGGTTCTGAAAAGGCACTACTGCCAAGACAACCTGAGGTCAACATTGGGACAGCAGGCCATGTAGACCACGGAAAGACCACTACCGTCCAAGCCATCACGGGGGTCTGGGCTAGCGCTCACAGCGAGGAACTTAGACGCGGGATAACCATCAAGGTGGGCTACGCCGACGCCGCGTTCTACAAGTGTCCGCACACCCCTGTTCCAGCTGCCTACTCGACGAGCCCGAAATGCCCCGTCTGTGGCAGGGAAACCAAGCTGCTGAGAGCCGCAAGCTTCGTTGACTCACCGGGGCACGAGAGCCTAATGACGAACATGCTGGCGGGAGCGTTTCTGATGGACGGCGCCCTACTCGTAATAGCTGCCAACGAGCCCGTTCCGAAGCCTCAGACTCGTGAGCATCTGCAGGCACTCCAGATGCTGGGTATGCAGAAGATCGTTGTTGCCCAGAACAAGGTCGACCTGGTCACCGACGCCGATGCAAAGCAGAACTACGCGCAGATACAGAAATTTGTTAAGGGAACCGTGGCTGAAGACGCACCAATCGTTCCAATCTCAGCACAACAGAGGTTGAACATAGATGCTTTGATCGAGGCTCTTGAGGAAGTGATACCCACCCCGAAGAGACACGCCGATGCGAACCCCCTGATGTATGTGGTCAGAAGCTTCGACGTTAACAGGCCGGGTGCTGAAGTCCCTGACCTGTCCGGCGGGGTCCTGGGAGGAAGCCTTACCAGAGGGGAACTCAAAGTGGGGGACGAAATCGAGCTGAAGCCCGGGATGATAGACGAGAGGAGCGGCAAGTACGTCCCGGTGATAACGAAGCTTTCGAGCCTCCAGACGGGCGCGGGTGCTGCCGAGAAGGTTGGTCCAGGCGGGCTGGTTGCAGTAGGTACGCACCTCGACCCGACATTCGTCAAGGGAGACCAGATGGTAGGGAGCGTAATAGGGAGACCGGGAACACTCCCGGACACCCTTGAGCATATCACCCTCGACGTGACCTTGCTTGATACGGCCGTCGGAGCGGCAGAAGTCGTCAAGGTCGACAAGGTCAAACTTGGAGAAACCGTCAGACTCAACCTGGGGACGGCTTCGACGCTGGCAACGGCCACCTCCGTAAGAGGGGATGTTCTGGAGCTGGACCTGAAGAAGCCAGTCGCAATCGAAAGTGGCATGAGGGCGGCCATCAGCAGGAGGATTGCCGAGAGGTGGCGGTTGATCGGCTCCGGCGTCCTGAAATAGGCCTTGCAGAAGATAATCTTCGACAGCAGCTTCCTGATGGCGATCGTCGAGAACCCAACCACCTGGTTCGAAGACATCGTGGGTGTCCTCGGCAGGTTCCAGCCTATCTTGCCCGATTGCGTAAAGGGGGAGCTTGAGAAGATGGCCGCAGAACAAGGGAATAGGGCGAGGACTGCCAGGGTGTCCCTTGAACTAGCATCGAGGTTCTCCCGCGTCCCGTGCGGCGACGCCAGGGTGGACGACGAGATTGTGTCTGCCGCACTCTCAAACCAGGCGATAGTCGCAACAATCGACGGCGATCTAGCCGATACCCTCAGAGCAACGAACGTCAGGGTAATCTCTCTTAGGAAAGGGAGAGTCGCGCTGTCCTAGCAGGTCGCTCCCCTGCTTGGAAAAGCGATTAAAACTGCCTACCCTGGTCGGTCAGCAGTTGCGCAGCCATAATCTTGGGATCGAGCCAGGCAAGGAGACGAACAGAATAGTCTCGTTCATAGGAGAAGTCGTTGGGAGGGCGTCAGGGAACGGGGTTGTGGTTGCGCTCAGCGGAGGGATCGACAGCGCGGTTGTCGGTGCCCTCTGCGTGAAAGCCCTTGGCAGCGCCAAAGTACTGGGGCTCATGCTGCCCTCCGACCACACGCCGGACGAGGACAAGGAGGACGCGGGAGCCCTTGCAGACTCGTGGGGCATAAGGGCCGAAAGCATTCCGATTTCGAAGATGGTGAAGAGCCTGATTGATTCCGCAGACGTGGAGGGAACCAAGATAGCTCGCGCGAATGTCGAAGCGAGAGTGAGGATGGTGATCCTCTACTACTATGCCAACGCACTCGGCTATCTGGTGGCCGGAACCGGGGACAGAAGCGAAAGCCTTCTCGGATACTTTACCAAGGGCGGGGACGGCCAGGTCGACTTCCTGCCGGTAGCTCACCTGTACAAGACCCAGGTCCGGGCTCTCGGAGCCCACCTCGGGTTGCCGAGGAAGATCGTGGAAAAGCCCGCGTCGCCGCAACTCTGGCCCGGCCAAAAAGCATCCGACGAGATACCTGCCGAGTATGACAAGCTGGACGTGGTCCTCCACTATCTTTTCGACCTGAATTCAAAGCCAAGCGAGGCCGCCTCCAAAGGAGGTGTCCCCATGAGCGTGGTCGAGAAAGTGCTGGAGATGCACCTGAAGACGGGGCACAAGAGGTCGATGCCCCCATCCCTGGCAAGAACTTCGGCGTGATTCGTCTCATCCTGACCAAAGATTAAAATCGCTGACTCGAAGGGGTGCCTTCGTTCCTGATTAATTCATGTTTCAGCTAGTTGAGCTCGCTGACGTAGTACGTGTTCCGCCAGACCGATTCGGGTCCCCACTCGAGAAGGTCGCCATGGACCTGCTCAAGCTGAAGTACGAGAGCACAATCAACCCTGACCACGGGTATCTTGTCCTCGTCACCAAGGTCGACGCTGACAAGGTGGGCAAGATCATCGCAGGAGACGGCGCGACCTATCACAGGGTAAGGTTCGAAGTGCTCTCGTTCTATCCTCTGAAGCAGGAGATAGTCGAGGGGGAAATCGTCGAAGTGACAGACTTCGGTGCCTTCGTCAGGATCGGTCCCGCCGACGCCCTTCTCCACCTGAGTCAGATAATGGACGACTACCTGACCAGCGACGTGAAGTCGGGGATAATCACCGCTTCGCAGAGCAAACGGACCTTGCGGGTCGGAAGCAAAGTGAGGGTCAGGATAACGGCGGTAAGCCTAGGTCATGGGATCTCCATGGGGAAGATAGGGGTGACCTGCAGGCAGCCGTTCTTGGGAGCCCTCGAATGGATAGACGACGAGGTCGGCAAGGCCGCGAAGTCTCGCAAGGCGGAAGAAAGAGCGGAGAAGTAGGACCTTGAAGGAGCTGGCTTGTAGGAAGTGCAGGACGCTGACCACAGAGAAGGCGTGCCCCAGGGACGGATCAACAGAATTGAGCAACGAATGGTCGGGCCTTGTCATCATAATCAACCCAGAGAAGTCCCAGGTCGCGAAGACGCTCAACATCACGAAGCCGGGAAGGTACGCGCTAAAGGTAAGCTAACGACTTGGGCCGGCTGTACAGGCTCCCAGAAGTCATGCGGGCGGAACTCGGCACCCCTCTAGGCAGGGTCTTCAGCGGGGAAGAAACAAACGGGCCGGAGTTTCAAAGGCTTGTCAAAGAATCTCCGATTATAGTCACCGTGGGTGACAGGGTGACCGACACCATTGGGAGTATGGGGCGGACGCCGGATGTGCAGGTAGTAGACGGGGTAGAGAGGAGGATAAAGAGAAAACCGCCAAGCGTCCCCTACGCCAGGCTCGTGAAAGTGAAGAATCCGGCCGGGACACTGACGGCCGAGGCCATTTCAGGCATGAAGCAGGCGTTCGTCGGTAAGAAACCCGTGAGAGTGCAGGTCGATGGCGAAGAAGACCTCATGGCCATGCTGGCGATCGCCATGGCACCGGTATTTGCCATGGTGTTCTACGGTCAGCCCGGTGTGGGTGTGGTGGCAGTGCGGACAGATGCGACAGCGAAGGCCAGGAACCGGGCCATCCTGGCAAAGATGGGCATTGTGAGGGTTCGATAATAGGCAAAATCCCGGGGCCCGAGAAGAGTAGGAACTTCAAGTTAATATCCACGCCATATTCGGGTGGCCCAGTTTGCAGGTAGAGAAGAAGTCCGAATCCAAGGTCTTCGACAGGTCATACGTCGAATTGTCCATCGAAGCGAAGGCGGGAAAGCTAACCAGGAAGGAGGCGATCGCTTCAGTCGCCCAGGAACTGGGGGTTCCTGCGGAGAACATCGGCCTCATCAGGATGGATGGAAAGTCGGGGACAACGAAGGTCCTTGGGAAGTTCTACCTGTACGGCTCGGCCGACTCGAAGAAGAAGGTGCATCCGAAGTATCTTGACGAAAGGACCCTCACCAAGGAGGAGAGGGACAAACTGAAGCAGGAGAGGAAGAAGGCGGCAACCCCGGCACCCGCGCCAGAGGCGAAGAAGTAGGGTGTCAAAGCAGCCCGCGCCGGCCGCACCGGCACCCGAGCCTGCACCTGAACCTGTAGCCCCGGTCGAAGAGAAGAAACCGGAGAAGAAGGAGAAGCCGAAGGCCCCGAAGCGGAGGATACAGGTCTACAAGCTCTACAAGGTAGAGGGAGAGAGCCTCACGAGGCTAAGGAAGGAGTGCCCCCGCTGCGGCAAGGGGTACTTCATGGCACAGCATGGCAACAGGCTGACATGTGGGCACTGCGGCTATACCACATATACAAAAAAGACGTAGGACTGGGCGTCACGCGTATGCCGCCAGCATCTCCCTTAGCATCCTAGCCATGCCTGGGGTCAAGAATGGCCTAAAGGGTCCGAAATACTTCTGGTTCTTCGCTCTTGAGACCTTCGACGGGTCCCCCGACTTCAAATACGATTCTAGGAACGAAGTCGCCACCTTCCTCATCGCCTCTTCGCGGTTCGAGAGCTTGGCCGTATAGAAGAGGAACTCGGCGATGTCCCAGGACTGGTCCCCGCCGGGAAACGCCTGCTCGAGGTCAGTAAGGTAGAGCCCGTTATTCGCGACCACTACGTTACTTGGTTTCGTGTCCCCCAGGGCAATGCCTCCAGCGTGCACTTTCGCCATCAGATCTCCGTAGGCCGACACCGAATCCTTTCCGTCCACTGCACCCTTCAGCAACCCGTTGATGATGGTCGAAAGTGTGGGGCCGTTTACGAATTCCTTCACCAGGATCCTCTCCCCTGGCGCGACTGCCAGCACGGTAGGGACGAGCACACCAATCGAACTCAGGCTCAGGGTCATCCCATATTCTCGGTCCATGCGTGAAGTCGGGGCCGTGCTGAATCTGTTGGCTGTCGATGCCCAAATCCCGAGCAGGGCCCATTTCAGTGACCTTACGTCTGTGTAGTTCTTTACAACCACAGACCTCTCCCCTGAGGGGTCGCTGAAAGTCAAGACCCTGGTTGTGGAGTAGGGCTCGCCGAGCTCCTTCTCCGTGGTCGAGTAGGCCCCGAAACCGAGGAGACTTGCAAGCTCCTCGACGAGGAGCGACGCGTCGGGAATCACGGTCCCTTCCTGGAGCCGAAGCAGGGACCTGGGCTCCTCAAGTGGAGCGAATGGTGGGGGGTTCTCCCTCATCCTCCTCAGCTTGGAGAGGGCTTCCCTGCTGAACACAGAAGGGCCGACCCTCCCCGCGTACCCGTGAACTGCATACTGTGTCACCCCTCTTGCCGTAAGGGAGAACATGGACTGGAACCGGGTGAATGCATCGGCCTTCAGCTTCTCCGGGACCATCCTGACTCCTCCGGGCTCGGTCCTGAGAAAGCCCTTGGGCTCGAGCGATTCGGCAGCCGCGGCAAAGCCTCGAGTCGATAACGACATATTCTCGCTACCCAGCTGACAGGTGTAGGTGTGCACATAGCTGTACAGCGCGGGTGGATAGATGGCCGCCCGCTTGTGGAGCTTGTCAAAGAGGAAATACTCATAGGGCACCAGCAGGTGTCTGCCGAACTCCCCGTAGTCGGACGAGAGCTCGAGAAGTGCCTCAATTAGGACTCGCTTCTTGTATTCTAGTTCCACCGAATTGAAAAGACCGGCGTTGGTTATGGGCTCATACACGTTCAGAAGCCGGCCGACCACGAACTCACCTAGGTAGGATGACGAGGCGTCCTGTCTCAGCATGTCCTCGTCCACAATCAGTGCAGACGCGGGGACCGGGGAGTCGACGTACTTGTACCTCACCCCTCCACGGAACCTTTTCGACACTATGATGATGTCGTAGTCCGAGTCAGGACGGGAGTAGCCCGCTACCTTCGACCCGTAGGCGGACAGAGCCGCTATCTTGGGGGGCTCTACCAGGGCCGAAGCGATGCCCAGGATTGTCGTGCGTTCGCCTTCCGAGAGCCTCAATTATGCGCCTTCTGCTGGAGTTCTGCCACCTTCGATAGCACCGCGGGGTCGAACTTGGTGCTCGCGACAATCCCCATCGGCACGTGAACTCGGTTCTCGTCGGGCCCTACCCAACGTATCGGCAGGTCCTTTGCGATCCAGGAGTCTCCGACCTTCTTGTTCAGAGCTGGGTCGGTCAGGTCGTTCTTGAATTTCCTGCTTATGAGCGCCACCAGTCCTTTGTCGGAGAAAAGCAACTTTGGGGGAACCGTCCTCTCAGCGTCGGCGAAGGAAGCCTCATAGAGGGTCGTCGCGACCTCGTCGCTGACCACATTGGTGGTGCTCAGCTTCCTGACGAGGTCGACGTAGTGGGTGAACTCGTGGGCAGCCACTGCCTCTATCGTCCCCTTGGTGCCGTAGGCCACCAGTGCGGCCGTGAACTGTACCAGAATCACGACACTCCCAGTCACCGTCGTTGGGATGACCCTCGCGAACAGGATCCCCATCTGACCGTACTCTCCCCCTCCCCGTGAGACAGGGAGGACAGGCTCGATGTAGTACGGCGGATAAAGCAGGCCGCTTGCCTTTTCCGCGCGGGAGACAGCGCCCTGAAGGTAGCGCAATCTGAGCCGCACTTTCTTGGCCATGGCCCTGGGCAACTTTTCCTGGGCTACGGCCTGGTCGAGAAGAACCAGCGGGTCCACGGTTTTCGCGAACGGCCTAGGGTGTTAATGAGTGTTAACCGCGTTACTCTACGAGTCGGAAGCGAACCGGAGGATTCCTCCGCGAGACCTCCATGAATATCTCTGTCTGCATAACCCCTGGCAACTTGCCTATGACATCGTAGACTGCCCGGTGCAGCTCGTCAAGCGACTGGCCCTTCAGGTTGACGATTATGTCAAATCGGCCTGTCACCTCCCGGATAAGTCGGACCCCGTCAATCTTCTCCACTTCTTTGAGGACGTTTTCTCTCTGCTTGGGGTCTATGTTCAGACCGGCCAGCGCACCAGCGCGCATGCCCAGGCGGTCTTCGTTTACCTGCACCGTGAACTTCTCTATGACCCCCCGCTTCTGAAGGCGCTTGATCCTGCTGTACATCACGGACAGGTTGACCCCCAGCTCCTTGCTAAGCTTGGGCACTGATTCGGAAGCGTCGGAGTACAGCGACGAAAGTATCTTCATGTCCAATTCGTCTAGTTTCGCCAATGGCTCCGAGGGCTTGCGCCAATCGCGAGATATTTCTACTTTTCAGGAAGAATCTACTTGATGATTGTGGGAAATCGTGTCAGATTCCGAGAATCTAGGTAGTCTTTGAAGACTCGGCGACCTTCTTCGCATTTACCTGGAACGTCTCTTCCGTTATGGTGTTGCCACGAACGAGCTTCCGTTTCTTTGTACCCGGCTCTCCTTTCCTGTAGCCGATCCCCCTCGTCATCAGGACGTAGTTCTTCCCCCCACCAAGCGTATCCCCACGCATTGGGAAACCTGCCCTGTCGCTTCCTCCGGTTATCAGTATCTTGTCCGTCAGGCCGATCACGGTCCCGTCGATTACCTCTCCGATCCTACGCCCGATCAGCTGCTGGGCGCTGGCATCCTTGATCTCCGACGCCTCCGACTTCCCGGTCTTTGGGTCTGAAAGAATCAGTTTGAAGCTGACCATTCAGGCGGCTCCGAACCTGGCGGGTAAATAAGCCCTTGCGGCCTGTTAGAATCCGAACAATGGGTCCGACGACGATTTGATCCTAATGATTTCATCCAGGACCGCGTGTTCCCGATCGTTCAGTGAGGCGAAAAGTTTGGTGCGCAGGAGCTTCGCCTCATGGCTGCGCGGCATTGTG
>Ga0187772_10000230_pt1 | contig 23916 bp, 24 predicted proteins | sample 0116_SJ02_MP15_2_FD_133137 | JGI IMG/M metagenome (GOLD analysis project Ga0187772, IMG submission 133137) | Tropical peat soil microbial communities from peatlands in Department of Meta, Colombia - 0116_SJ02_MP15_20_MG | ecosystem: Environmental > Terrestrial > Soil > Wetlands > Peat | place... | reverse complement strand
CCCGATAATGATCATGACAGCGTTTGAAGAAGAAGATACTGCCGGATTAGCAGTTTGTGCTGGGGCTCGGGATTTTATAAAAAAGCCATTCTCTCTTAATGAGTTTTCCGTTAGGTTACATAAGATGATCAATGACTCGGAAGCTCAAAGGCGAATAAAGAGAGAGAAGGGTGTAGATAATATCCGAGGATTTACAAATGAGTTGGGGCCTCCGGAGCAAATGAAGAGGGAAAAGGACGTCGATAAGGCTATCGAAGAATTTATGAATGGGTTAGAGCCTCCAAGGCAAACGGAGAGGGAAGAGGAAGTAGACGATCGCATGCGAGAACTTCTAAATGAGTTAGAGGCAACCTTAAAGAAGATTTGGGACCCCCCTAAAAACAAATAATTCCTTCACGTCAGAAAATTTACCATTTCAGCCGTCCCAAGAGTTTATTTGAGGGGTAAGGGGTTAATCGGCACTTGAAACATTCATGCAGACTGGTCTGCATGAATGTTTCAAGTGGAATTCACCAAAATTGAATAATTCCGGTAAGTTCATTTTCTCGTAATTTTCTCGTTGACTGTCCAGTCTCCAAAGCGTATTCTTTGGTTATCGATCCACCGTTCTGTGGATTAATCTTCCCTCAGACCCTCACTTTCAGAATGAAGCCGTTCAGGGAGGTACTCTAGGAAGATTACTAGGCTTGAATTCCCACAGTTATTTCTGGTCTCGGCACGTCAAACCCTGCTCCGGAGAGCGGGGACACAAATCTTTTCCCCGCCCCCGGGCTGTGTGCATTATTTCTCTTTGGTCCAATAGGGCTGTTGGCCAAAATATCGATACAAACCATTTGCCCAACCGGGATCATCCAGATCCTTCTTGCTGAAAATAGGCGCAGATTGAACATTTTCCTTCGTGCTGTTAATGGCCCTTAACTCCTCACTCCATTATCTTTGTAGGAGGAAACGGTCTGGACTTTCATTAAAAGTTGGAGTATGGTATTTTTCAAGAAACGCCAATTTCGCTTTTAAATACGGAATGATTTTAATAAGATTATGGTAAAAGAATGGACACAGGACTTTACTCATTACGGGTCTGCTCCTTTTTCTGGTGGCCTCCGGTCTGACCTTGGTGGTCGGCATGATGAGTGTTCTTAACATTGCCCACGTTTCTTTTTACATGTTTGAAGCCTATTTTTCCTACACAATGTTCGAGGCGGCAGGAAACTTCTGGTTAGTAAAGGAGGTGGAATTAAGGGTTTTAGAATAAGAACTATTTCAGAATGAAGCAGAGTGAACGGGAAGAAAAGAGTAATTCTTGTGGTCCACTTCTTAACGAAGGCTGCAAACAACCAATTCCCCCAGGATAAAAACGAAAGGAGAGGAGAAAATGGAGTTTCTAAAATGGAGAGGTTTGATGGGTTTCATTTTCCTGGTCATGATTTTTATCGCGGGTCGGGCTTTGGCTGCTGACACGGTGAACATCGTCGTGCTGGATCCAATCTCCGGGACCATGAAAGATGTTGGGGACCGCACGGTCTGGGGTGTGCAATTTGCCGTTGATGAAACCAATGCGGCCGGGGGACTTCTTGGGAAGCAGATTAAGCTCATACCTGAGGATACCCAAATGAAACCGGACGTGGCCGCGCGCAAGGCGATCAGGGCCATTATGGAAGACAAGGCCAAATTTATCCTGCACAACACCTCTTCAGCAGTGGCCCAGGCATTGATGGATGTGGCGGAGAAGAATAAAGTGATCTACTTAGACTTGGGGGCAGAAGCGGATTACCTGACAGGGAAAAACTTTACCAGATATATGTTCCGCACCTGCTTCACCACGGGCAACCGCGCTCGTGCCTACGCCGAATTCTTCAAGACCAAGCCCTGGCGAAGATTCTACCTTATGAACCAGGACTATGCCTTTGGCCATGCCGTGGCTGATGATTTCAAAAAGATGATTACCAAGGAGATTCCAGACGCGAAGATCGTAGGAGAAGACTTTGCTCCAATCGGCCAAAAGGATTTTGCCCCTTACATTTCTAAGATCCTGTCTAGCGGAGCAGAGATCATTTTTACGGGGAACTATGGCGCAGACTTGGCGAACCTAATTATACAGGGGGCTCAGATGGGGATTAAGCTTCCGGTTCGCTACGCCACTTACTTCTTCGATGATGACGTGCAGCTTCCCCAAACTGGCCAGGCGGCGGTAGGAAGTTTTGTGAACAGCACGTACCTGCCAACAATCAATACTCCGCAAAACAAAGCGTTCGTAGAACGATGGCATAAAAAGTTTAAAGACACAAACCACCCTTATCCAGCTTCGAACCTTGGGTATACTTACAATGGTGCGATGTTTCTTTTTGCAGCGATCAAGCAGGCTAAATCCTCTGATGCCGAAGCAGTCATCAAGGCTTTTGAGGGAATGGAATATGCTGGTTTGGTCGGGAAGCAGATCATGCGAGCCTGCGACCATCAAATTGTGATGCCCGGACCCATCGGTGAAATCGAAGCCAAATCAAGGATCTTTCCCTTCCCTTTTCCAGATAATCCTGTGATGATCCCGTTGGATAAAGTGGCCGTTCCACCTAGCGAGACAGGAAATCCCAGATGTACCGGTAGTAAGTGATTAGAAGTGAATGGAGACACATTCCGAAAGGGATGGGGGGCTACGGCCTTCCATCCCTTTCTCTCAGGCAGATCAGAAAGGAGACACCTATGACCCAGAAGATCAAGAAAGTGGCTGTGATTGGGACTGGGACGTTAGGAACACAAATTGCCATCCAGGCTGCCTACTATGGATATGAGGTGAGAGCTTATGACGAGGACCCAGAGATTTTGCAGAAAACGATCCAGAAGTTGAAGGGCACGATGAAGTTTTTAGGCAAGTCCCCTACCATGCCGGGCGATGAATGGGAAAAAACTGCTTCTAAGGTTAAATTCGCCAAAGATATGGGCGAAGCCCTGAAGGAGGCTGAGCTGGTAATCGAGGCGATTCCAGAGAACCTGGAACTGAAACGAAAAGCTTGGGCGAGGATCGATTCCCTGGCCCCCAAAGGAGCCATCCTGGCCACGAACAGTTCATCCATTCCCATTTCCCGGATTGAAAGCGCCACCCAGCGGCCGGAGAAATGCTTAAATATGCATTTTTACCAGCCTGCAGTGGGTTGGAATATCGTCGATGTAATGGGTGGCACCATAACCACTCCGGAGGTTCTTGAGACGGCCAGACAATTTATTCGGTCCATTCATTGTATTCCCTTAACCGTTAAAAAGGAGATCCTGGGCTTTTGTTTTAACAGTGTTTGGCGGGCTGTCAAAAAACAGACCCTTTATCTATGGGGGAATGGGTTCGTTGATTACCGGGATATTGACCGGGCTTGGATGGTGATGTTTACTCCATCTCATGGCCCGTTTTTCCTGATGGACCTGGTGGGTCTGGATGTGGTTTATGACATCGAGATGTCCTATTATAACGAGTCGAAAGACCCCAAGGACCTTCCTCCCAAGGCTCTTAAGGAGATGATCGATCGAAAAGAGTTGGGGGTGAAGACAGGAAAAGGTTTTTATACCTATCCAAATCCCGAATTTCTCGACCCTGGCTTTCTAAACCCCAACCAATAGAAGTGTAATCTGTTCCCAACAGGCCCCCAGTGCCAAAGGGGCTGGAGGATTGAAAATCAATAAAAAGAATGAAAGGAGCTAAACCGCTCACTCCCTTTATGAAATGATAGGTGAGAGGAACCCCAGATAAAGAGCGGAGAGGAGGTAGATGGTAGTGAAAAAGCTGGCGGTAGGAAGAAGGATTTTTTGGTACGTTCTCGCCGTGGTGATTTTCGTTCTGATTATTCTATCACTCATTACAGGCAAGCTGATGGAATGGCTCTGGATGGGGCAATTAGGGTATGAAACCATCTTTTGGCGGTTACTGTTTATTAAGCTGGGATGGTTCGGCATCGCTTTTATCGTAGTCTTCCTCTATTTCTGGGCCAATCTTCGCCTGGCCATGAGAACTGGACTGAGGGACCTTGGGGGAGAAGATGTTTTGGTGATTCAGAATGGAGTGGCGATGAAGTCGAAAACCGGAAAATTCATAGCCCTCATCATCTCATGTATTCCAGCGCTCATTTTTGGTCTTATCTACTATTCTGAATGGGATATTTATCTTCGCTTCCGCTGGGGAGGGACCGTGGGATTCTCCGATCCCATCTTTGGTGCGGATGTCGGATTCTATCTGTTCAAACTTCCTTTTTATGAGATGATCCAGAATGGTTTGACTGGTCTGACCTTCAGCACATTTTTGCTCATCTCTATCGTATACATATCCCTTGGCATGCTTTGGGTCGGGGCAAATTCTCGTCAAGGGAGAAATTGGACAGCCCTGCGGCATGTTGCAATTCTTTTTCTTCTCTTCATCGGAAACTCGATATGGGGGTATTATCTGGATCGTTTTGAACTCCTCTACTCAACCCTTGGCGTAGTCTACGGAGTGGGATATACCGCTTACAACGTGACCAGGATCAGCCTTTGGATCATGATTTTTGCCTCTCTTGCCTTGGCTTTTCTCATTCTCTTAAACCTCTTGAGACGGCGGTTTGCGACGATGCTCATTGGTATTGGAAGCTATTTCGTCCTCTATTTTGTGCTGATTATCCTGCTTCCCGGCGTGTTTCAAAAATTTGAGGTGGAGCCCAGCGAGCTGAAATTGGAAACCCCCTATCTGAAGCATAATATCGGATTTACTAGAAAGGCCTTTCAACTCGACCCAATAGAAGTAAAAACGTACCCTGGGTTGTCGGAGCTCACCCCCGGCCAGGTCTCCGACCATCAGGATACCATTCAGAATATCCGCCTTTGGGATTGGCGACCACTGCTGCAGACCTACCGTCAGACCCAGGAGATGCGTCTCTACTATCAATTCTATGAGGTTGACGTTGACCGTTATCATATGGAGGACGGCTATCATCAGGTGGAGATCTCGGCAAGGGAATTGGCGCCCGAGCTTCCCGAACAGGCCAGGACGTGGGTCAATGAGCGCCTTCAGTTTACACACGGCTATGGTCTCGTTATGAACTTTGTCTCGAAGATAGCCGAAGGAGGATTTCCGGAATATATTATCGAAAATATCCCGCCCGTCTCCAAGTACAGCATGAATGTTGAACGGCCGGCGATCTACTTCGGCGAAAAAACCCCGGGCTATCGGATCGTAGCAACCAAGATGAAAGAATTTGACTATCCGAAGGGGAGCGAAAATGTCTATACCAGCTATCAGGGGAAAGGAGGTATTCCCCTGGACAGCTTCTGGAAGAAGATCCTATTTGCTTGGAATTTTTCTGACGTCAATATTCTTCTGACCTCTTATCTCGGTCCTGAGAGTCGTATCCAGATATGGAGAAGGGTCCGGGAGCGGGTTGGAAGAATCGCCCCTTTTTTGCAGCTTGACAAAGACCCTTATCCTGTCTTGAGCGAAGGGAAGCTTTACTGGATTCAGGATGCCTACACAACCTCCGACCATTTCCCTTACGCAAGACCCTACTCAGGATCCCCGGGGATCGGCTTGAATTATATCCGAAACTCCGTAAAGGTGATTGTGGATATCTATGAAGGCACCGTTCGATTTTATGTGATGGATGTCGATGACCCGGTCCTCGGCGTTTACCGCAAGGCGTTTCCAGGGGTCTTCAGGGAGTTAAGCGAATTATCCCAGGATTTGAAAAAACACTTGAGATACCCAGAGGACCTTTTCACGATTCAAGCCGACATGTACAAGACCTATCACATGACGGACCCTCAGGTATTCTACAACCGAGAAGATCTCTGGAACTTTGCACAGGAGAAATATGCAGGCAATCCCGTCCGGATGATTCCCTATTATATCCTGATGCGGCTTCCCGGCGGGAAGGAGTTAACGTACCTTCTCATGACCCCTTTTACCCCTCAGGGCAGGGATAACATGGTCGCTTGGATGGCTGCCAAATGCGATTTTCCTGAATACGGAAAAATTCTCCTTTATCAACTCCCAAAGGAGCGGCTGATTCTGGGCCCCATGCAGATCGAGGCGATGATCGATCAGAACACGCTGATCTCCGAACAATTGTCCCTCTGGGACCAGAAAGGCTCCCGGGTCATCCGCGGCAACTTGATTATTATTCCCATCGATAACTCGTTTCTTTACGTCGAGCCCATGTACCTGACGGCGGAAAGCACAAACATTCCGCAGCTCAAGCGGGTCATCATCGTATCCGGGAACAAAGTGGTTATGGAGCCGACCCTTGATCAAGCCCTTCAGGCCGTTTTCGGCACTGCTCAACCACCAGTTAAAAGGGTGTCAGCTCCTGAACAGGTCCAAGAGCTGATTCAGGCAAGAAAGGACCTCGAGAGGGCTGAGAAGGCGATTCAACAGGGAAGCTGGGAAGATTTTGGAAAGGCTATGGAGGAGTTAAGGCGGCTTCTTGGCCAACCGCCCAAAAGAACCAAGTAGCTTGAACACCGCGAGAGCAGAGCGGATTTTTCACACGAGAATCGAGGGAGATTGATAAAGATCGATTTTGTGCATACAACAAGGGACCAGGGCATTGGCCCAGCAGGCAATGAAGGCTGGGGCTACAAAAGAAGAGGGCATGGAAACTGTGAGGGTGGCCCAATACATTAGTGGGGTAGGGTCCATTTACACTGCTGCTCATGCATTTAAGGATCTCTTTTAGCTTTTTACACCATCGATCAGACTAAAGACAATAAAGGTCTGTTACGCTAAACCTACTTTTACACCTAAAACGAACAGTGGTTCGTCTTTCATTATTTTCTCTTCTTATTTTTTCCTACTTTCTTCTCTCGCCTCGATTGTTTTTGGTGTACTCATTTATAAGCTCCGCCTTAACCGAGACAATCTTTAGAAAAACCCTTCTAAGAGATCAAGTCAGGATTACCGAGACACAGGTGAAAGCCGGTACAGTCCCTTATTCAAACTTACTCAGCGTCCAGAGCCAGCTCGCTACTACCGAAGCGACACTGCCGCCTCTTCAGCAAAAACTTAGCCAGACCGAACACCTGCTTGCCACGTTGGCAGGTCGCGCACCGACGGAATGGACCGCACCAGAAGTCGATTTGGGAGACCTCAAACTTCCCGGTAACCTTCCAATCTCCTTGCCTTCGGAGGGCGGCGGTTGGTGGAATGCTCAGGAAAAAGTTCCGGGCGGCTTATGAGTTGTTAGAATTTAGGACCTCCCCTTTTTTGGACTGATGGGAATTTCGCTCTGGATTATGGTAAGGCAATTACCACGATATAAATCACCTTACATTCGAGAATGACAGGTGATCTGCCGGTAAAGTCGAAGGTATTGAGATCCGCCTCGCCTTGATCCAATGATCCAGATAGACAGAGGGCTCCTTTCCGGAGGTATGGATTTCTTTCATCAGCGCCAACATCTTTTTTAAATCCTGACCAAGAATCTGGTAAGCCGTCTCAAATGACTCCAGACGCTGATAATACTCCCGATGCCCCAGAAGGATGGCATTATTGAGTGGCTTCTCATCGAACGTTTCGAACGTATCTGTTTGAAACAGCGGCTTGATGTTTTTAAACTCCTCCTGTAGAGATCGAAACACCTCTTTTCGCCCCTCCAGTTTCTGCTCCTTTGAAATTTTCCGCTGGTAAAATTCCGACAACTGTTCACAGGCTTGATCGATCCATCTTGAAAAAAGAAGATCATCATGCTGGCTCTGAATCGCCTGGAGCACCTCCGGAGATTCTGGCCCGTATTTCTCTGATAGGAAAAGGATTGAGCCCTGGTTTCCGACGAATGTGGCCATCTGTTCATTGAAATCGGTATTCCCTTTGAAATAGCAAGTCGAATGTGTCATTTCATGGAGAATTAAATTTGCGAGACTCCCAACATCCCACTTCATGAAAGAGGAAAAGATCGGGTCTCTGAGGTAGCCGAGTGTGCTGTAAGCCCCCGCAGGTCGAAGATACGTATCATAGCCCTTCTTCTCCAATTCCTGCTGTTCCCTAAGAGCATCTATTTTCGAGAAAAAACCTTTGTAGGCAACTGCCCCGATGACTGGAAAGTTCCAGTGGTAGGCCTGAAGTCGATCTTTCTGGGAGCCTGTCACGACATAAAGAATCGGTCCCTGGTCCTCGTAAAAGGTCGTGTAGCAACTCGTCTTCCGGAGGTCTATCTGCTCTTCTCCGTACTGTTTGACCTCCTGGATAAAGCGAATCTTTTTGGCTATATCTGGGTCCTGCTTTGGATCGTTTAAGACCTCTTGAACGGGAACACTGTGAAAAGTGATATACCCCTGGTGCCATGCGAGATTGGTAATGTAATAAAGATTACTGCAGCCAAGCAGGCTTAGGAAGCAGGCTAAGAGAGCAAATTTGGCCATCAACTTCATGGAAAGACACCTCACGATTTTTTTAAACGAATTTTAAAACAAAATGGGTGAAAACGGTAGGTATTTGGTCTATTGGCAAGAGAGGGATCATATCTCAGCTTTTTGCACACTCAAAATACAAGATTTCCAGGGAAAAAATACGGGAATTATTTTATTCATTTTTTCATGACTTATGAGAAAATATAGTGGGAAGGAGGAAGAAGAATGGAAAAAATGATTGAAAGACGAGGCAGTGGTATTGGCGTAATCGTATTTGCGGTTCTTGTCATTATTCCATTTGCCACGGTTAGACGGAGGTTGATGAAAACGTGGAAAATCTTATTGTTGGCCTTGTTGCTGGCTTTAATGCAGAGTCTTTTGGCCGCCGCGGGGGAAGCTGGCCAGGAAGAAGATGTGGTGAGGGCCACTCTTGAAAACGGACTCAGAGTAGTCATTGTCCGAAATGGTCTGGCCCCTGTGGTCACTACAATGGTCAATTACCTGGTGGGGTCAAATGAGGCTCCTGAAAGCTTTCCTGGCATGGCACATGCCCAGGAGCATATGATGTTTCGAGGAAGCCCCGGCCTCTCAGCAAATCAATTAGCGGACGTAATCGCTACAATGGGTGGGATGTTCGATGCAGACACCCAGCAGACGGTTACCCAGTATTTTCTTACAATCCCTGCACAAGACTTGGATGTAGCGCTTCATATCGAGGCCATTCGGATGCGCGGTGTCCTCGACAGCGAGAAACTGTGGGCTCAGGAAAGAGGGGCCATTGAGCAGGAAGTAGCGCAGGATTTGTCCGACCCGGAATATCTCTTTTACACCAAAGCCCTGGCAGACCTGTTTAAGGGGACGCCGTACGCCCATACTCCCCTAGGGACGATCTCCTCCTTCGACAAAACCACCGGTGCGATGCTCAAGCGTTTCCATGACACTTGGTACGCCCCTAACAACGCCATTCTCGTGATCGTGGGCGATGTGGAGCCCCAAAAGGCACTGACCGAGGTTAAGAAGTTTTTCAGCGACATCCCTGCCAAGAAGATTCCAGAGCGGCCTCCAATCCACCTTGAGCCCGTGAAGCCGGAGACCCTTCGCCTTAAGACCGATCAGTCCTATGGATTGGTCATGATCTGCTTCCGTATGCCGGGTTACGACAGCCCGAACTATGCTGCGAGCAAGGTGCTTTCCGATCTCTTGAGCAGCCAGCGAAGCAACCTCTTTGCTTTGGTGCCGGAAGGAAAGGCTCTCTATGCCGGGTTCAGCCTGAGTACCCTACCCAAGGCGGGACTGGGCTATGCAGTGGCCGCCTTTCCAAAAGGTGCTGATCCATCCGTGCTCGTCGAGGAGATGAAGAAGGTCTTGGCGGAAGATGTGAAGAACGGTCTTCCATCTGATCTTGTGGAGGCTGCAAAGCGGAAGGAACAGACGAAGGCAGAGCTCCAGAAGAATTCCGTCTTCGGGCATGCCGCGGCGTGGTCTCAGGCCCTGGCGATTGAAGAAAAGCAATCACCCGAGGAGGAGGTAAAGGCCATCCAGCAGGTCTCTGTCGAGGACGTGAACTGGGTTGCCCTAAAGTACTTTGACCTAGACCGCACCGTCATGGCCGTCCTCACCCCCGAGGCCTCTGGCAAGCCAGTTACTTCTGAAGCCCGGACCCATATAGAGTCGTTTGCCCCCAAAGAAACAAAATCTGTCAAGCTGCCCGATTGGGCCGACAAAGCCTTGAAGCGGGTTTCCATCCCCCCTTCGACATTGAATCCAATCGTCACCACGCTGCCAAACGGTCTCAAGCTCATTGTGCAATCCGAGTCGATCAGCAATACCGTGAGCGTTTCCGGTCACGTAAGAAACAACGTCGATCTTGAGACACCCAAAGGGCAGAAGGGGGTTGATGAAGTATTAAGTCAACTCTTCTCTTACGGTACCACATCCCTTGATCGCCTGGCCTTTCAGAAGGCTCTTGACGACATTGGGGCAAAAGAGTCCGCCGATACCGACTTTTCGTTAGAAGTCCTGGCAGACTACTTTGACCGGGGTGTCGCGCTCCTTGCGGATAACATGCTCCATCTTGCCCTTCGTGAAAAGGCTTTCAAGATCGTGAAAGAACAGGTAGTTGCTACGGTGACAGGTCGGCTCCAGAGCCCGGACTACCTGACAAAGCGGGCACTCAGGGAGGCTCTCTTCCCGAAGGGAGATCCCACTCTTCGAGAGGCCACAACGGCGACTGTGCAATCCCTGACTCTTGAGGATGTCAGGAGTTATTACCGAAAGGTCTTCCGGCCCGACCTGACGACAATCGTGATCATTGGCAAGGTAGAGTCGGAGAAGGCTAAGGCTGTGATCGAGAAATACTTTGGTTCCTGGAAAGCCTCAGGTCCAAAGCCCGAGACCCTGCTTGCTCCCGTTCCTCCCAACAAACCATCCGTGACGGCGGTTCCAAATTCAAGCCGGATTCAGGATAAGGTGATCCTGGCCCAGACGCTCGGCCTCGTGCGGTCTAATCCGGACTACTATGCTCTCGAGTTAGGTAATCACATTCTCGGCGGAGGTTTTTACGCAACGCGACTATACCAGGACCTCCGGGAGAGGACCGGCCTGGTTTATTACGTCACTTCATCCTTTGAAGTTGGAAGAACCCGTTCGCTCCATGTGGTGAGCTACGGCTGTGATCCGCCCAATGTCAATAAGGCACGGGACATCGTGGAGCGCAATCTGAAAGAGATGCAGACGACGCAACTGCCTCCTGAAAAACTCCAGCTCGCCAGGGCCCTGTTGCTTCGAGAGATTCCCCTTAAAGCGTCGAGTATTGAGGCTATCGCACAGGGATTCCTTCACCGGGCAACCCACGATCTGCCTCTCGATGAGCCAATACTGGCCGCCCACAAGTATGTGAAGCTTACCGCGGAGGAGGTCAAGGCAGCCTATGCCAGGTGGCTCCGTCCCGGGGATCTGGTTGAAGTGACGCAAGGCCCATCCCCAAAGTAGGTCCGCGATTCAATTGACGGCCTGAAGCAATGGTACCTTAACCCCGTGACTCCACTTGAAGCATTACTTTACTCATTTCTATTTGGGTTGCTCCATGGAATTTTGCCGGATGAGCACACCTGGCCCATCACATTCAGTTACGCCATTGGCGGTGCAAGTGGAAAGGAAGGAATAAAAGCAGAACTCTACTTCTCCGCTCCATTGACGGTCCAGCGAATGCTCATTTCGGAACTCGCCTACCTCGCTCTTGCTCCGTTCCTCTTATCACCTGAAATCAATGGGATAGTCTATGTGGTGGTCGGCCCTGGCGATGTCAGTTGCCGGTGTGATTGTGCTGCGAAAGAACCGCTATCCCCATCTTCATCTCCGGGTGGACTGGCACGAGATGCCAAGGTGGTTTTCAGTTGAGGAGAGTGGGGATGGAGTAGGAGGCACATCTCTTTTTTCCATTACCTATTATCTGTTCTCCCCGAGCATCGAAGAAGAGAAAATGTAAGCGGCATGAGTGATCGCCAGTGGTTGTGTTTCAGAAGCCTCGAATATTACTGTCGAAAATAAATCCAAAATCCCAATATCCAAGAATCTTTCATTACCAAGTTTAAGCTTTGAAATCTGAACTTCAGGATTACGGATACATTCTTCCCATGGCTCTTTCCAATTGTGCCTTGGCGATGTTGAAATCGCTCAAGGCGCCATAGTAATTAGTTCTCGCCTGGGCTAGGAAAGTTACGGCAATGATCACATCGGTTTGTGTCGCCACCTGATATTTATACCTTTCCTCAAACATCCTTAAATTCTCCTCAGCCTGCTCGATGGCCGTCTCCGCAGTACGGGTATTTTTTTCAGCCAATATCATGTTGAGGTAAGCATCCCTCACTTCTAATGTGATCGAATCGATGACCTGATTTTTTGAATCCTCGGCCTGGTTGACCTTCACCTTATTCTCTCCTACTTTGAAAACAGTGTTTCCCCAATTCCACAGGGTAAACGTGGCTGAGGCCTGCACCGCCCACCGATCGAATTGTATACCCTTCTCCAGCGTCCACCAGTCAGAGGAACGATTATAGGTCCCCGCAAGGCTGATCGCTGGGAAGAACCCACTTCTTGCAATCTTGACATTCTCCCTCGCCTGGTCGATATTGATTTGAGCACCCTTTATTTCTGGCCTCAGCCGGAGTGCCTCTTCAAGGGACTGTTCGTATGAGACAGGAAAGGCTTTGTATGCAAGAATATCAACCACCCCAAAGGGAGTCGTGACTTCCCTCCTCAGCAATATATTGAATAAAGCCTTGGCAGTGGCGACATCATTCGTCGCCTTGGCCATTGACTGCCTGGCATTGGCCAAACTCACCTCCGCCTGAAGAACGTCATTCATAGAAACTTTTTCAGCTTCAAAGAAAGCTTTTGTCACCTCGAGTTGAGCCTCGAACTGTTTCACCTGCTGTTCGGCCACATCGAGGTATTTCTCAGCCCTTAAGATAGTAAAGTACCCCACTCTGACTTGAAGAATCAAATCCTGCTTTGCCGTCTCCACGCTCGCCCTTGAGAGACCTACTCCTAACTTCGCAGAACGATAATTGGCCAAGTTAAACCCACCAGTAAAAAGAGGCTGGTTGACAGTGGTATTAAAACTATAAACATCCCTGCTTGTGATGGCGGTTATCCCTGGGATAGCAATTGGTATGGCAACCGGTATCGGTCCTACAAAAACGGGTGTGTTATATCGGCCCAAGGTGTATTGTCCCGTCCAGAGGGGAAGGAAATTTGTGATCGCCTCCTTGTATCTGTATTCAGAACCCGTAACCCCTTCCACAGCAGAATGAATAGTCAAGCTCCTTTCCATGGCGATCTTAATGCTTTCCTCCAGGGTGAGAGGTTCTTGAGGTTCTTGTGCACAGACAACACCTGTGGAAACAATTGCCCATAAAATAAATCCGATGAAACATTTCATTCCCATTGATCTATCTCCTCCTTTCCATTTGCTGGGCGCCACCCAAAGGGTTCCTAAAACCCTATCCAACACCCAATGTCCAGTACGAATAACCCACTCAGGATTTTCCTCGCTGAGTAAAGGGGTTATGACCTCTGACTGTGGACGTTTATTTGCATAGGGCAGCTAAAAGGTCTTCTTGGGGAGACCCCGGCAGGACAATCTCCCAATCAGATTCACCAAGTGGGATATCTACATTTTCGATTGCAACTCCATTTTTGTCATAAAAAATGATCCATCGTGGCCTTCTTTCTCGCTTAGCACAGTTCATTTCTATTAACGAAATGATGTGATGCAATTCCGTAAACTTGGGGTCGATTTTCACGAACTTCTTTACGGCTTCTGGTGAGGGAACCGCTTTTCCCCAAAACTTTAAAACGCCTTCCGATACATGCGTTACTCTTGCTGGGTCGTAATAATACATAGTCCCATCCTTACTCTGTGTGCAAAACTTCCAGTCTTCCCCCCATGCTTCGACGTGGGTAAGCTCTAAGAAGGTGATAAAAAAGAGAACAATTACCCAGCCGTGCCTCGACTTCCATCCAATTTCTTTCATAACTCCTTCCTTTGTTTAAGACTGGAATAGAATGAAATAGAGTGAAACCAATAGAATTGCTTTTACCCAACCCATTTTAGCACAAATTTGGCGCAGACCCGATTTGATTTTGAAGCAACAGACCGGCAACTTACTCATAGCCCAATCCTCCCTACTCCAACTCCCACCATACCTCCTAACCAACCCAACGGTGGTGATCGCCGAGTCGAGCATCAATAACTCAATAAACTTACTTAGGGTAATCCTCATTGGGGAAAGTGGGATCGCTTCTAGAGAGGGACGCATTCTTTTTACAAGAGTTCTGACAAAGATGATTCGTGTGAATGAGAGATCAGAATAATGAATTAGAAGAAAGAGAAAACAAAATCTGCAAAAGGGAATCTGGAGACTTTGAAGACGATTTTAAAATTGGACCATCAACCCCTTGATATGTTCGCTGCCATAATTAACCTTTTAGGAAAGTTCTATTCTTCTAAGACGAGTTGCCAGCAGGTATCACTCAGCTAAAAATTTCTTATCAGGATCTTAATTCAGCTGTCATCTTGACTACGACATGTCCCCAGCCGCCGCATTTTGGACCAACGTCGAAACAGCCGGTGGTATTAAACATTACCTCGTTGGGATCCCGGCCATTCATCATATTTTCGAAAAAGGCGTTAATCAATACGGTGAGATTTGGTAGTAAGAAAGAGCAAACGCGGTCTGGGTTTTCCTTTGTAAGTAAGTTGCCTGAATTATCGAAAATAATTCTTTGGCCAATAATATGACCTGAGTGACAGCCCTTTGAATCTATCACCTCGGCTACTAACCTGTATCTGGATGCCTCAATAGCGTTTTTAAGCAAACGCTGAAATTTGGGATTCTGCTCAATCATTTCCCATTCCTGGTTTTCCAATTTAAGCCTTTTACGAATTATTTCAGCAATCTGATTCTTGTCCATTTGTTCCTCCTAAAGTGTGGCGATTAGTCTCCTGGGTTTCAATAATAGATCTAAAGCATTTTGAATATTCTTCACCACAATATCTGCATTCTTAATTGCAGAAACCGACACCCCTTCATCCCCCAGTACTGCTATTCCAAGGGCAGCTTCTTTTAGGATGAGTTGGTCATTGCTCCCATTTCCTATGGCGACTGTCATTTCAAGATTGAGGGTTTTTAAAAAATCAAATTTCCCTTGTTTACTATCTTCCTCTGGTATCTTTATCAACTCTGCGTTCGTACCTAAGGTTTCTTCATTGGCGGTCTCTTGTGTCCTTACGCAAAAATCCCAAAAATATTCCTATGCCTTCATCTTTCCTATCCTTTTGAGCTAACTCTATCACAATTTATCATAGTGGTCTTCAATTCGCCGAAGTTTTATTCTTCTACTCTCTTCTTTATAGATCTCCACGCATAGCAAAAATTTAAAGACTCCCAAACCCTTCTTCAATTCCCATTGACATGCTTTTTCTAATCTAATAGATTGGAATAAAAAAATAAACTTCCAGGAGGTCAAAGATGTCTTCAAAAAAGCAGTTGATTCTTTATTATAGCGGGAGCGGGAACACTAAGAAGATGGCGAAGGCGATAGCCGAGGCTATGAAGTCAGGTGCTATGAATGTTACGACAGAAGATGTAGGGAAATTTGACATTTCTTTTCTCCCAAAATATGACGGGATCGTTCTTGGCTCACCCACCTATTTTTCGAACATGGCATGGCAGGTAAAGAAGGTGATTGATGAATCAATCGTTCATTACGGTGGCGGCAAATTGAAGGGAAAAGTGGCGGGTGTATTCACATCCGCTGGAACCAGTAGAGATGGAAAAGATTGTCTGAAGACGATGGAGGTCGCTTTGGGATTTCACCATGGGATGAAAGTGGTTCAAGGTATCATACGGGTGGATGGAGAAAGTGATAAAGAAGTTGAAAAGAGATGCCAGGAATATGGGAAGAGGCTTGTAAAAGAGATTGAAAAATGAAAGAGGGTTACAATTTGTTGTTTCTTTCAATTCTTATCACCATAGCTTTGGGTTTGATTCTTTCCGTTTACGCTTTTCGTGGGCGGAGAGCTATTTTTAAAGTTATAGAGATTTTTCGACAGCACAATGCTTTGGGAATTAACCATGCTAAGACTTTGCAGGAGCTTGGACTTGAGGAGCGAGATTTTGCCCAAAGGCTAATGAGGGGGCGTGATTTTAAGCAGTATGCCCTCCAAATTCTAATAAAGAGAGGCGTAATCTATGTGACTGAAAATGGAAAGTTGTACATGGTTGGAGATAAGCTTGATCAGTACCTGATTTGGAATGACACCCATTGAATTTCGATGATTCCTCGGTTATTGTGTTTGGCAAGAAACAGGAGAAGGGGGAAATCCATCGGTAAAGGAGGTTGATCATGGTTAAGAAAAGTGTGAGCATTCTCATTCTGATACTCTGTCTTGCGCTGGTTTTGACGGGATGTCCTAAGAAGACTGTGGTCGTCAGGAGAGAACAGCCACCCGTCCAGAAGTCGGAAGAAGCAAGGAAACTTGAGGCGGAACGGGCAGAGAAAGAGGCAAGAGAAGCTAAGGAAAGAGAATTAGCAAGGATCAGGGAAGAGGAGGCTAAGCAACCAGCGGGGGGCGAGCTCGAAAAGAGCCTGGTCGCAAAAAGAGAACGCGGAATCGAGGGAGAAGTCTTCGAAACGAAGCTCCTCAAGGACATCCACTTCGATTTTGACAAATATGACATTCGTCGAGGGGATGAGGAAATCTTAAGGGAAAATGCAGCATTAATAAAAAAATATCCTAAGGTAAAGATTCAGATTGAGGGCCACTGTGATGAGAGAGGAACGGTGGAGTACAACCTCGCCCTCGGGGAAAGAAGAGCTAACAATGCCAAGAAATATCTCGTCTCCCTCGGCATTGCTTCAAATCGCATCTCGACCATCAGCTATGGAAAGGAGAAACCTTTGGACCCAGGCCGTAATGAGGAGGCATGGGCTAAAAACCGAAGAGCTCACATTGTCCTACTATCCAAGTAACTTAAGCCACCCGATCCTAGGGGGGCATGGATCTTCCCTAAGGACGGGCTTGCAAGGAGGGAAAGTTGAAAAAGTTTTTCAGGATGAAAACGTGGATCGTTCTTTCCATAGGGTTCCTTCTCCTTGGATGCGCAAGCGTTAGGGACGTACGGACCCTCGACAGAGATATTGATAAAATCTATTCGGAGCTCAACGGGCTCCGAAAAGAGAATAATTATTTAAAGGATAGGGTATCCACTCTGTCCGCGGAGAACCAAAAGCTCAAGACGGACCTTCTGATCCGGGTCGACAACCTTCAGTCTGAAGTTCGAACCCTTTCGACGGGGATTGAGGAATATAAAGATTACCTTAAAAGGCCCTCGAAAGAGATTGGCCAAGTCAAGGCAGATGTCGAGGCTCGACTAAAGGGCTTGGAAGAGGGCAGGAGAAACCTGGAAGAGAAAAATAAAGCCCAGGAAGAAAAGATTAGAGAAATGGAGGCCCATCTCAAGGCCATGGACGAGAAGGTCAAAGAGACAGGGTCGGAAAAACCGAGTTCAGCCAAAGAGGTTCCTTCCAAGCCAAAAGGCGTCTCCGCCGGGATGAAGAACCAATACAAGGATGCCTACGAGACATTTCAGAAGGGAGACTTAGAGGGAGCCCGGAAGAAATTTGAGGTGTTCCTCAAACAGTACCCCAACACCGAACTCTCCGGCAACGCCCAGTTTTGGATTGGAGAAATCTATTATCGGAAAAAGGATTTTGAGAAAGCAATCCTGGAATATGAGAAAACCATCACCAAGTATCCGGAAACGGATAAAGTCCCGGTGGCCTTATTCAAGCAGGCCCAGGCCTTCCTGGAACTGGGTGATAAGAAGAATGCCAGAAATCTTCTTAAGCGGGTCATCGAACGATTTCCCCGTTCGAAGCAAGCGGAAATGGCAAAAAAGAAGCTGGAAACGATTAAGTGATCTTCCGGATATTTCTACCTGTCTGCCTTACCGTTCACATCCTGTTCACATCAAGGCAGGTCCTAACGACCACGAATGATCGGCAACTCGACGAATGAGGCATGAGCAGTGTCCCGCAGCACGTAGATCTTCGGTGCCGGGTCGAGTACGGGAGTGTCAAAATTATCGGCATCTGCGCAAGTGACGGTGATACGAATGCGATTGCCCGCACGGAAGAGGTATGAGGTTGGTAGAAGGGTGAAGATCAACTGCACAGGTATCCCGGCCGTGATTGGCAATACGTCGATCTGATAATGGGAGTGGTAGGGTAGCCCGAGATGATTGTAAGGCGCTTCGCTTAACTTCCGATGAGAAGACCGGAGATTTCCTTCGGTGATGTAGGTGGACTTGCCACCACCATCCACTTCTTCTAGATAGACAAATAGATCCAGGTCCGGAGCATCCGCAGTCAACCAAAGATGTGCAACAGGATGTCCGGTGACCTCTATGCTCGATTCCAGGGGCGGGGTAGTGTAGGTTAAAGCTTTTTGGTCATTGGTCCGCATGTTGGGATAGTTACGGGGCCAGTTGACCGCATACCATCGTGAATACTTGCCGCTGGTGGTTGAATAGTCCACCGTATAGGCATCGGCGGCATCCTTGTGGCCCGCAGGTTCTCTCTTCAGGAAACCATCGTTGAGGGATGCGATGCTGCCAGTTTTTTCTCCTTCGAAGTAGAAACGGGTCAGCTTCTGGTTTGGCAAAGGCCATTGGACACTTGTCCGCCAGACATTCTTCCCAGACGCACCCATCACATAGTAGTAAATGGGTGGTTCGTTCATAATACCATTGTTAATTCCTTTCAGCCAGTAGTCGAACCAGCGGTGCGCTTCAGCACCGTAATCGAGGTCGAACTGATTTTTTTCCACCTCACTGTGATCTGCGGGACGGACGAGCAGACGCTTGGGCACGGTGAGGTTGGCATACCAGAGAAACATGTCTCTCGCGCCCGAGAACAGATCATACCAGCCAGTCGTCATGTAGATCGGAATGCCTGATTGGTTGATCCGGTCAAGAAAGGGGTAGAGATTAGCAGGTCCCTCATAAATTTTAATTCCACTAGAGGTGATACTGTCGTGGAACGGGAATTTTCTAAACCAAACCTCCGACTGCTTTCCAAGCGTCTCCCCACCGCGCTCTTTACGGGCCTGGGCGAGTAAGGACCCATCCTTGTCGCTATCCACTGGCGTCAGCACTTGTTCAAGAAAGGATGTTGACCAGGAGAAAAAAAAAGCGAAGGTTTTGTTGAAGGCTCCGCCTGGATAGGTGACGGAGCTGTAAAGGTCAAAACCGCTTGAAGTGGGAAAGATAGCTTTCAAATGCGGATTGCGGGTAGTCGCAGCTGCAAACTGGATCATCGCCTGAAAGGAGTCGCCGTACATGCCGATGTTGCCGTCGCACCAATTCTGGGCTGCGATCCAATCCAGGATTTCGTCGACCTCTTTGCCCCCCACCTCAAACGATGCATTCATGACCCCAAAGGATGCCCCGGTCCCCGGCCTTTCGACCACGATGACGGCATAGCCATGTTTAAGCATGTTTTCAAGATATTTGGTTCTGAAGACCGCATCCATGAGGTTTCCTCGCTTGTCGAACCAGTAGCGGAGCCGAAGATAGGCTTTTTCTTTCCAGCCGAGGTTGAACAGGCCAGCGATCATGTTGCGGCCATCCTTATCGAAGATAGTAAAGGTGCGAAGATAGGGGGTGTATTTGAAGAGGACCGGCAATGGTTCGTCGGCTGGAACCCCCTTCTTCGTCGGCAGATAGAGATCGTAGGCCAGCCGGGTTCCATTGGATAGCGTCAGGTAGTCAGAGCGGCGCTTGTTGCCGTCATACACCTTTTCCGTGTAGCCCCGATATTTGCCAAAGCCCGATACCTTCTCACGCCCGGCTTGTCTCTTGTAGAGAAAAAACACTGTGATTGCTACGACTGCGACAAGAGACGCAACCACTACCTTACTCATTGTGTTCTTCATACTGACCTCCATCAAAAATAAGCGCATGGGCGAACGGCTTACCTAAGCATTATCCCGATGACACAAGGCAACTGATGAGGGGCTGTTGCCTCTGCTTGGCGATGTCCGAAGGTTCTTGTTGCCGCGTAAAGGGCCGCTTTCGATTAGGGATTGGAGAGAATTTTTTCATGGAGGAATAAGGCGGATATAAGTCCTTACCACATTTGTCGGTTGGATCTTTCCTCCGCGAATATACAGAACATAACCTTCCAAAAGGCGTGAGCCGGGATTCTTGGTGCGAATCTGCACCCGAATCGTTCCGGGTGACCCGTAGTCCACGTCCGTTACTTTGGAACAGTGGGGCCCGTCCCCCGAGAGGGTAAAACAGGCCGCCCTGACCTCCGGCTTGCCATCCGCCTCAAAGCTGATATTCACTGCAAATGGTAAATCGACTTTGATGTTCTCCTTTTCAGGAATGAGCACACTTAATAATCTTAGCTCACCGGGAGCGAGAGGCTTATTCGGCACGGTGGCACAGGAAGAAATTCCTAACAACGCCGCTCCTATCATTAAAACAGCCGTTGAGATAGACTTCCTCATGGCGAACATGCCTTAGAATCCTCGTTCCTTTATCCTGTTTTCTTTTTCCTTTTCTTTTTCATATTCTCTTCTTTCCCCCCTAATCTTTCTGGAATTCATGGTGAGGGTTCCCTTATGGCGATCCTGGGAATATGATAAAAAGATGTCTGTCATTTCACCCCACCAAGCATAAAATGCTCTAGCACGCTCTGTCGGTAACCGTTCTCCCCGTGCCCCTTTCCCCATCTTTTCCATACTGCCTTCAGACTCACGGGCTTTTCCAAACCGTTCAAATAACTCTTTCTTAAGAGTCTCGAAGTTTTCGTCGTCTTTAAAATCAATCCACACACTCTCAAAGTTTCCCATCCAGAACGAATAGAATATGTTCTCAAGTTTTGCTTTGCCGATGGCTAAGGTATCTCCTTTTCGGACATACCAAGCTAAGTCGCTGTTCACCGACTTGTCTTGTTCAACCTTCTCCATGTCTCCTAACGCGGAAATCTCGGTTCCCCATTTGACATTTCTGAAGCCGTCCGGATCTAAGCGGTGTTTAGCATGCTGGGTGGAGCCGGCACAGCCCGTCAGGAAGATGCTGAACGCAATAGCTAAAACCTTAACCTTCTTCATTGCGACCGCTTTTGGTGTGAAGATTGTCGTTTCGCTACTCCCATAAGTGTCTTAACGTACCCCTGCACACTCATCGTTACCTCCAAGGATGGCGAAAAGGATGATAACCAAAGTAGAAATAGGGGTATGGGTAAGGGTAGTAGTAGGGGTAATAGTATGGATAATAAGGGTACGGATAGTAGTATGATTCAAGAGGGGGCTGCTCCTCGGAGGGAGGCTCCACCCCAGTGTATTGACTTTGGATATCCGAAATGAGATCATGAAAAGTTTTAACCGCCTCATCCTTTTTCATTCCTATTTTGCCGGAATCGGCTGCCGCACCGATAGCCTTTTCCAAATCACCTATGATATCGGGTGTCACCGGGTAGTCGGCAATCCATCCGTTACGGGGTACGATCCCTATTTGGGCCAGTCTGCTCTCCGCTTCTGCCTCGCTTTTTACCTGGCCTATCTTCAGCGCCTCAGCCAGCTTCATAGCCAAAGAACCTTCACGGACCAAGCTCTGTTCAACCGAAGGGGATTCCGGTTTCTGCCCCACCTGATAATAATACCCGTATCCTCCCGTTTGCACAGGACGACATTGGGTTGCCGCTACTCTATCCTGAGAAAAAGTGATCCAACAAACGGAACCGGAATTTGAAAAATGATATTCCCAGATTTCAGCAGGCTTTCCGTTAACAGTCCTATGACTGATGAGGTCCGTTTTCCCCCATAAGGAGACCACTTCTTCTTTCGTCATGTTCAGCTTGATATCTGAAACATGACGGGGGTGGCATGAAGAAGAACCGAGAATAAGAACAGCAAAAAGAAATAGACAAAGGATCCTCTTTCTTTCCATCTCTTCCATCTCCTTTCTTTCTCTTTGACTCGTCGGAAATGAAGGTCCTCCTGATGCCCAATAACATTAAATCGAGCTCGTGACCCGACCGGAAACCCCTGATGCGGATCTTACTTCGGACAAGATATAATTTTATATAAACCGGTTCGCCATCGGTCACCTTCCATCGTCATTTGGAATGTTTCAGTAACAAACCTTGTCTCGCCCCCTGTTTTTCTCCTGAACTCAAGCTTGGCTCTTACATAGACCGATCTCGAAGAAACGACGTCGGCCTCCACATCCCGAATGGCTTCCCGGGCCGTAGATAATTCCCAGGATTTATTTTTCATCCGTCTGATGAAATTCTCTTTAGATAGAGAGACCTGATTGGTTCGGTACCCATATTCATACAGTTCCTCGTATTTGCCATCTTTCCAAAGGGAAATTACCTCTTTTAATGCCGCTTCGGCACTCGATCCGATCCTGCGCCTTTCTTCGGGTGTAAGATCAGCACCTAACAGTGAGATTGGAATGATCAAAAGAACGGCCAATAGAAAAATCATCCTTCGCAGCATGGATAACCCTCCTCCATCTATTTTCCCGGAGTAAAATCTTTATTTCAATCTTTGCCTTTTTCCGCTGGCCCCCTTGGATCTCCCACCGGAGATTGTAATATCGTCTGCTGTGTTTCGGGAGAACGACGTCTGCCACAGGATTGTTCCTTTTTTTGGCCACAGTTTGAGAATGTCCTTAATTGCAGCGGGCTTTAGCTTATGACTGCGATAAAATGGGGAGAACCCCTTGCACTGAACTTGCACCAAAAAAGTCGAACAGGCATGAGAACAGACTACTATTATGTTAGGCATAACTGGATAGAAAGTCAAATCATTTTTTGGCACCCGGGTCTGATTTACGCTACAGCAGGCTTGGAGCGGGTCTCAGTTTCAGGTTTCAATCCGCCGGGCAGCTACCAAGGTGGGTCTGAAGGTATTCTCGCTGAAAATGTTCGTCTGGGTTCTTTAGGCAAGCCGTGTCCAGGCACGTTGGAAAGCACTTCAGGGTTATGCCATCTTTGTCCTGTGTCAAGCGTCGTCCCAATGCTTGAGAGTTAGTAAGGTTCTGTTTGTCATCTTCAATCCTCTCTATGCCCCTGCAATTTCTCTTGGTAATGGTCCTGCTTCTGGCGTACCTCAACCGCGTATTTCAAATTCGGGTCCGTAGATTCTTCCCCATTATTGTAGTCCGTAAGGGCCTTGGCTATTCTAACCTTATCATCCTTTATCCCCTTATATGAATCGTACAGATCCTTAAGAATCTGACATCCTATTGTTATATTCATGAACGGATCAGTCATCGCCCTTCGGTCAACTCCCAGATTAAGCTTAACCACATACTCATCCCATTTTAAAGGCATTATCTGCATCAGTCCTTGAGCGCCCTTGTCAGATCTGGCATTAGGATAGAACTCGGATTCTTGATCGATGACAGCCATGATCAGTGCCAACGGGAGCCCGAGATCCTTCGATCTCTTGGCAATCGCCTCGACGATATCAAGCCCTTGGCCAAGACTGTAGCCCTTGTTTCTCAGGATTCCGTAAAGTTTATCTTTGGTGCGAACCTCATCCAGGAGTAGCTCCAGATGAGAAAAAGAAGAAATTTTTCTTTTTTCCTGATCGATCCCTATCGTGAGACCGGCGATGACAATGATATACACCAAGTTCGTAAGGGCAAATAACAGAATCCCTCTTCTTCGAGCCTTTACAAAAGTCTCTTTCAGAACGACTCCGGAAAGAGATTTACTTCCCATAGCTTATCCCTACTCTTTTCAGTACTTTCTCTTGTCTTTGCCTCTACTTTGCGTTTCTGTCCGTATCTCTCCACCAGGCCTATCTCTTAAAGAACTTCTTTCTCCCATAAGCTGCCAACCCAAGTAAACCAGACCCAAAAAGAAGCATGGTAGCGGGTTCGGGGACTTGAGTGGTTTCAGGCAAAGGGGTGGGTTCGAACACGGGAATAATGGGAGTATCTAAAGAAATTGGAGAAGTGGCTACTGGTGGAT
>Ga0187772_10000229_pt1 | contig 23928 bp, 21 predicted proteins | sample 0116_SJ02_MP15_2_FD_133137 | JGI IMG/M metagenome (GOLD analysis project Ga0187772, IMG submission 133137) | Tropical peat soil microbial communities from peatlands in Department of Meta, Colombia - 0116_SJ02_MP15_20_MG | ecosystem: Environmental > Terrestrial > Soil > Wetlands > Peat | place... | reverse complement strand
TGAACTGGCATCATTAATTTGTTCTCCTTGGTAAAAAACTCAACCTTATAGTTTTCGTATTTATAATCCAGAACCTTGCAGGTAAAGCTCAACTTGAGACGCATTATTGCCCAATTCAACACTTCTTGAGCCTCTTTCGTTTTTTCACCCCGGTCCATGGAGATAGCCTCCTTTCTGTTAAGGTGTAACGATTCACATCCATCGGTCGTGGTTTCCAAGAATTCGATCCAGCATCTTTCTTTGCTCCAATGAAAAAGCCGCCACCCGAAATCTTACTTTCGGATAGCGGCCCGACTACCCAGCTCTTTAACCTCCAGAAATGTAAATATTTCTGGACCCCACAAGCTTCTTCTATTACTTTTTATGTAATTTTTATTAGCAGATTGCTTTTCAAATGTCAAACATTTTTATCCCAAAGGGAGGTCAAATATATCCCCTCGGGAATGCCTACGGCGGCTCGAAATCTGCAGCCATTCGGCAAAGGGTTTTAAGAGAACCTTAGCTGTCGTCACGCGAAGGGCTTCTGCAATCTAAAGCTAAACCCCCTTGAATTTGACCCTCTGGATAATTAACTTTCAATCGAATTAAAACAAGGAGGGCAAAATATGATCAAAGACGACAGAAATTACCACCAGAGGCTGCAGGAGTTTTGTGATTGTTATTTGGAGACCGACCCTAAGAAGGAACTGGAGAAGGCTGCCAAGGGGATTTCAGGCGATCCCGGTGGCGACCTGGACGAATTAGCCCTTAAATTTCTTGGGCTTGGGATCTTTTACGGGGCTACTGAGAAAGCCAAAAAGATTTCCATTGAGCGGTCAAAGGAGGGAGAGGTCCTCTTCTCAGTCGAATCGAGAGGAAAATATCAGCTCCCCCCGCCTACTGTCAAGGTGGCCGATCAAATCATCTCCATTGCCCGGGCCATCACCCATATCGATGATGCTAAAGGAAAAGAACCGGTATCCTTTGGCTTGAGAAACGATCGAATTGACCTTACCTTTCAATTCGACCGGAAGAAAAGTGTGGAGATTTTCTCAATCCTGTTTCCGAAACTGTAGGATGACCCCATTCTCAAAGCGGGTTGTGTTCACAGAAGCAGCCGAAGGTTCCTGTAGGACAGGGGTGAGGCATGTCTTCAACCCGGATAGTCTACCATTAACTTTAAATATTTCCTTGTCTGTTTGTGGGAAATCAAATAAATCTCACGGCCTTGTTCGCCCGAGATATAGGACATAAGAGAACAGCGGGGCCTCCCTTCCGAAACAGTGGCCAAAACGCAGAGATCGTTTCCCTTAACGATGCCCTTCATCTTTTCAAGCATTCATTCTTACCTCCATTCCGCCATTTTGTTTAGAGCTCGGTCTGTCTATAATGATATAATAAGAAGAGGAGAATTCAATGGAGAAGATTGGATTGGGCATTAGCGCCTGCTTGCTTGGCGAGAATGTCCGTTATGATGGCGGACATAAGTTGGATCGATTTCTAACCGATACCCTGGGACAATATGTGGAATATGTCTCCGTTTGCCCCGAAATGGAGTGTGGTCTCTCCGTTCCCAGAGAGTCCATGCACCTGGAAGGAGATCCAAATTCTCCCCGACTCGTGACGATCCGCACCAAACAGGATATGACGGATCGTATGATCCGGTGGGCACTGAAACGCGTCGCTGAGCTGGAGAGGGAGAATCTTTGTGGTTTTATTTTCAAGAGCAATTCTCCAAGTAGCGGAATGGAACGGATCAAGGTGTATAATGAAAACGGGATGCCGGTTAAAAAGGGAGTGGGTATATTTGCCAGGATATTTATGGAACATTTTCCGCTGCTTCCTGTTGAGGATGAGGGGCGTCTCCATGATCCGAAGCTCAGAGACAATTTCATCGAGCGAATATTCGCCTTGACAAGGTGGCGAGAGGTCCTTCAAAGGAAGGAAAGTCGGGGAAACATCGTGGACTTTCATGCGAGGCATAAATTGTTGATCCTTTCACACAGTCCAAAGTTTTATCGAATGATGGGAAAACTCGTGGCGAAAGCAAAGGATCTTCCTTTGAAAAAACTCTTCCAAGAATACCAGACCCTCCTCATGGAATCCCTTTACCTGAAGACTTCAGCGAAGAAGAATGCCAATGTCCTGCAGCACATGATGGGTTATTTCAAGGAACAGTTATCCTCTGATGAAAAACAGGAATTACTCGATGTCATCGATCATTATAAAAAGGAATATATCCCCCTCATCGTTCCCATAACACTTATTCAGCATTATGTTCGAAAGTATGATCAGCCATACCTTAAACAACAGGTATACTTGAATCCGCACCCCTTAGAGCTTCAATTGCGGAACCATGTCTGAGAAACATTCCTCTGGTATCGCCGGAAGGCAGAAGCTTGACAACAAGCTCAAGGTGATCGTACAAATAACAGTCATCTTCGTTTGCGGTTTCTTAATAATTTTATGGCTGTTCCCCGGATACTCTACGCGTTCATAAATAGAAAGGAGAATTGAATGATCGACACCCACACTCACATTTTCCCGGACAAAATTGCCTCTAAAGTCGCTGAAAGATTCCGGGCCTGGGCGGGAAGTGCAACTGCCCTTTCAGGTGACTTCACTCTCGGAGATTTAAGAAGCTATATGAAAAGATGCAATGTCGAGGCGGTCATCACTTTCTGTGTGGCAGAAAGACCCGAGGTCGTGGCTCAGGCCAATAACTTTCTTTTGGAGATCATGGATAACAAAACTATTTTCAGCTTCGGGACCATCCTCCCAAGCATGAAGGACCCCGTGGCGGAGATAGGGAGAATTCATGAGAAGGGAATCAAGGGAATCAAATTCCATTCGCTCTTCCAGCCCATTCGAGCGGGGGATGAAAATCTTTTCCGCATCTATGAGGCCATGGACAAAGCGGGTATGATTGCTTATTTCCACGTGGGAAAAGACCCTGCAAACCCATCCCATCCTCCCGGAACGGGCCCTCAGGATATTGTCCGTCTCAAAGAGCATTTTCCCGGTCTCAAGATCGTAGCTGCCCATTTTGGCGGTCTCTTCATGCTGGATGAAGCCAGGAAATGGATCGTCGGAAAAGATATCTATGTGGATACATGTTGGGCACCGAGTATCCAAAGCCTAAGGTCGGAAGAGGTGGTTGAATTTATCCGGCAACATGGCGCTGAAAAAGTCCTCTTTGCCACCGATTATCCCAGTACCAGTGATCCTATCCCTCAGATCGAATGGTTTAAAGAACTTCCCCTGCAGGAAAAAGAAAAACAGATGATCTTTCGGGAAAATGCGCGTCGGCTTTTGGGGTTATGATAGCGGACTTTTCAAGGCTGAACGACGAAGAGAAGACCATGATCCGTAGGTGCACAGAAGCGGATTTTGACGCGATTTACGAAATTATCAACGATGCGGCGGAGACATACAGGGGGATCATTCCGGCTGATCGATGGCATGAACCCTATATGTCACGTGAGCAACTGAAGCAAGAAGTCAATGCGGGCGTCCAGTTCTGTGGATTTGTGAATGTTCCTTTTTCCTTAAGGGGTATATAACGTGACGATCAGTTCACATTTTTCATCCGAAGTGTTTCGGAGCTTGTGTTTCGTTTCGGAATCGAAATGAAGCGTTTCTCCCTGTTTCAAAAAAATCACTTTGTTTCCCAAGGTGAGCTCCAATTCTCCCTTATAGACAAAAATAAACTCCTCTCCCGGATGCTTGTACTCAACCATCTTATGCTTCTCTTTGGGTTCGATGGTGACCATGAACGAGCGGAGGTGCTTATCTTCTGCCCCCGGAGTCAACGTTCGGTAAGAATAGTTCTGGGTCCTTTTCACAAATCCTTCCTGTCTCTTTTCGTCAAGCTGAATCTTTTCCTGATCGGTCAGAAAGTTACTGGGGTCAATTTGAAGGGCATTGGACAGTTGCAACAAAAAGGAAACCGGAGGCGTAAGACTGTCCGACTCGACTTGCTCGATAAACTCCGGCGGCTGGCCAGTCCTTTCCGCCAAATCCGCCATGGTCATTTTTCGGTCTTCCCTTAATTTCTTGATCCGCTGGCCAAAGGAGACCGCCATCTGGTCTCTGCCGGTTTTTACCTGGATTCGATAAAGATCTGTAATTTCTCTAAAGAGATGATTTTTCAGCTCCCCAATCAAGGCAGGAAGAAAGGAGAGTGTGTCGGCCACAATCCCGAAGTCAGCCACCTTGAATATCGGCGCCCGTGGATCGCGGTTGACTGCCACAATCGTCCCAGACCCTCCAAGAGCAGCGGTGTATTGGATCGCACCGGAGGTGCCGCAGGTGATCAACAGCGCTGGTTTGATCGATTTCCCCGTCTGCCCGATCAACTGTTCGTGCGAAGTCCAGTGGGCATCGACGGCCGGTCGGGTTGCCCCCACCTCGCCCCCTAGAATCAAGGCCAACTCCCTGATGTGGTCGAACCCCTGTGCATTCTTGATTCCTCGACCACCCACAACGACGGTCCTTGCATCCTCCAGCCTGGCGGTATGGTGCGCTTCGCGGACAGAAGAGATCACTTTGACCCTGGAGGAGACGTGATCCAATCCCTTTTCCACCTTCACGATCTCTCCGTGGGCAGCCTTATCATACGGGCGTTCGGAAAAAGTTCCAGGGTTCAATGTGGCCATATAGGGTCTCGAAGAACTCCAGCCAATTCGCGCCAAAAAGTTGCCGCCGAAGGCCGGGCTGAATCCGATCAGACTCTCCTTTTGCTCATCCCAATCTAAAGTGACGCAATCTGCGCCGAGCCCCACTCCGATTCGCTTGGCGATTCTGGCAGCCAATTCTTTGCCAAATTCCGAAGCACCTATCAGAAAGACGTCTGGTTTATGCTCTCGGATCAGATCACTAATGATCGTTGTAAACAGATCCGTACGATAAAGAGCTAACTGCGGATGATCTGCCAGCAGAATGTTCCGGGCACCATAAGCAAGGTATTCCCTGGCGACTTCTTCCACTTGATGCCCCAGGATAACCGCCGTAACTCTCCCTGCATCGCCAGAAAGAGCCCGTGCATGCCCTAATACCTGCAGGGTTAAACGATCCTTAGGGTGATGACGATGGTCTCCAAAGACCCAAATCTCCAAATCTCTTTTCATGGTCGTTCTTTAAGATAACCCTAGCGTTGCATTCAGTCGGCAGGTAAGTGTGGTTGGCAACATTACTGATGCAACGGTTAAGGTAACAGATTCTTCTCGAGCAGTTTTGACAAAAGTATCCTGGTTTGCTTGCGCACATCTCCTTCAACAAAGACACAGGATTTTTTCTGGGCCGTCGGAGTCAACCCCTCCACCCACGTGCCGGATCCGGCACGACCCACCTTGTTAGGATCTGCGTTCAAGTCCTCCAAATTCCAGCACTCGATGGAGTATCGAGTGAAGGTATCTTGGATGTCTATTAAGCTTGGAAGGCGCACGGCTGTCTTTGAAGATATCGTGAGTAATGCAGGTGTGGATACCTCTATGATTTCCCTAAAACCGTCAGAGACTCTCTCTACACGGAATGAGCCCTTTTCTCCGTCCAACTTCTCGACGGCACTGATGTGAGGAAGGTCTAGTTCCTCGGCCAGTTGAGGACCTACCTGCCCGGTATCGCCATCCGTTGTTCGCATGCCGCAAAGGATGAGGTCGAATTTTCCGATCTTTCGGATGCCCATGCCCAGCACATATGACGTGGCCAGGGTATCGCTTGCGGAAAACCGCGGGTCGGAGAGGAGCACGGCTCTGTCAGATCCCAAAGCCAAAGCCTCCCAGAGCGCCTCTTCGCTGATCTTGGGCCCCATCGTTACAGCGATGATCGAGCCAGAATGCTCCTTTTTCAGTTGTACTGCCACCTCCAGGGCAAACAGATCGAAGGGATTGATATAGGAGAATTCTGCGGAGCGCACAAGACTGTATGTACCGGGATCGATCTTCACGCGATCTCCGGCCACGACCTGCTTTATACATACGATGACGTCCATCAGTCCTCGCCTCGCTTTAATAACTCTCGTGCAATGACGATCTGTTGAATCTCGTTGGTCCCTTCATAAATCTCTGTGGCTCGGGCATCGCGAAAATAACGCTCAATGGAGTAATCCTTGCTGTATCCATAACCTCCGTGGATCTGCACACCCATCGAGGCGACCTTTGAGGCGGTGCGACCGGCAAAGAGCTTGGCCATTGCAGAGGGACCGGACAGGTCGCCTCCCTGATCTTTGACATGGGCAGCGTTTAACGTCAGAAGCCTCGCTGCTTCTACCATCGTGCCCATGTCGGCGAGCATCAACTGAATGGCCTGATGCTGCGCCAAGGGAACACGGAATTGAATACGTTCTTTGGCATACTTCAAGGAAACATCCAGAGCCCCTTGAGCGATTCCCACGGCCTGAGCCGCAATACCAATTCGACCATTATCCAGGGCCGCCATGGCAACCTTGAATCCTTCTCCTTCCCGGCCTAAGAGGTTGGTCTTCGACAATCGGCAATCGTTCAAGATGATCGAGCTGACGGGATTGGCACGCATGCCGCAATTATTCTCAAGGAGACCCACCTCGAATCCAGGGGTGCCTCGCTCCACAAGAATGGCACTGAAGCCTTTCTTGACATTACCTGGATCCACCGATGTGAAGAGGATTAAGATGTCAGCCACCCCGCCGTTGGTGACGAATATCTTATTGGCATTGACAATGTATGAGTCACCCTCCCTGAGGGCAGTCGATTCTATGGCCATGGCGTCTGAGCCAGCATTGGGCTCGGTTAAACAAAATGCCCCGATCTTTTCGCCAGCCACCAAAGGAGAAAGGAATTTCGCCTTCTGTTTGTCATTTCCGAATCGACTGATGGGGTGAACCACAACGCCATTGTGTACGGCTAACATCAGCCCCATGGAGGCGCATACGCGGGAAATCTCCTCAATCACAAGGCAATACGAGATGGAGTCCGTCTCAGCACCGCCGTATTGCCTGGGAGCCTGGATGCCGAAAAGGTTGAGTGGTCCCATCTTCTCCACCGTTTCCCAGGGAAAACGACCTTCTTCGTCGATCTCCTTCGCGATGGGAGTGAGCTCAGCCTTGGCGAATTGCCGCGCCATCCGCCGTAGTTGTTTCTGCCTTATCGAAAGAGTCAGGTCCAAATCCCTCACCTCAGCCCAAAACGAAACATCGACGTATCAACCGAAGGTCAAAATTATAACATGAATGTCCAACGGAAGTAAAAAAGGAAGAAGTTCGAACTGGGCAGGTGATGCTAAATCTGCCAGCTCTTCATCGGAACAGGAATATTCCCTAATTCTTTCTCTTGAGCTTTTGAAGCAAAAACTGACAGTGTTCACCCGGAAAAACTGCATGGGGAGGCAGTTTCAAGTGGCTTTATGAGAGGGATTAAGTCCAAAAACTGTTTCAATATCCTGGCGGTTGCACCCCAGATCGTATGTTTTCCGTATTGGTAAGCATAGACGATCTCCTTCTGACCCCCTCGGAAGATCTCCCTTTCACTGAAACAATTTCCGTCGAGCAAGGAGGAAAGAGGCACTTCGATCAATTCCGAAATCTCCCTCTCGCTTACCTTAAATGGATAGGGATAGGGGAAGAGGCCAATAATCGGGGTAACGATGAACTCAGTAATGGTCACGATGTCATCTAATAACCCGATAACCTGAATGTCACTCTCTCTGAGACCGATCTCCTCATGGGCCTCCCGGAGTGCAGTGTTGATCAATTCCAAATCTTCTTCGTCAACGACCCCTCCGGGAAAAGAGATCTCGCCTTTGTGATACTTGACCTGATCCGATCTCTTGGTGAAGAGAAGATGGCAATCTTCTCCTTTCTTAAAGAGGGGGACAAGAACCGCCGCATGCGAAAACGGGGGATGCTCAATCACCGTTCTCTGCCTTGAGGACAGCGTGTTCCTTATCTGTTCAATGAAATCTTTCTCGCAATAGTCCATGTCAAAATACACTCAAATCCCCCCCAACCCCCCTTTGCTAAAGGGGGGAGCGGGGGGGGGGTAGCCAATGGGGGTGCTATGATACCTCTTTCATAAACTCATCAAGGGTCATGATCCTTAATAAAGGTGAGAGGGCAAAATCCCGGTAGAGATTGAGACAATCCTGATGAAACTCCTTGCTTCGGCTGGCTGAGCAGTCTTCTAAAAGAACAACTGAAAAATCGTGACTGAGACCATCCATCGCCGTCATCAAGACACAGACTTCAACTGTAACGCCTGTGACGACGATCGTGTCAACCCCAAGGGTGCGAAGCGTCTGATCCAGGTCGGTCTTGAAGAAGGCACTAAATCGCCTCTTGGGCAAGACGATATCTGCGGGGTCCGGCTTCAACTCATTTACAACCTCCGCACCTTCTGTTCCACGAAGTGAATGAACCTTCATCCGGCCTCGAAAGATGAAATCCCCTTGCAGGAAGCTATCGCAGGCGAAGACGATGGGGAATCTCCTTTCTCGGCTTTCCCGTAAGAGTTTCTGAAGATTCGGTATAATCCCTTTTCCTTCTTGGTAGTATGGATTCCGAGGGCTTTCCTTCAAGTTATCGTTCAACATATCGACGACAATGATTGCCGGTCGCATGAATTCCGCCTCCTTCGATAGAAAACAACCTCATTCAAAACATCCCCTTCCTTGGCGGGAAGGGATGATGATGAGGGAGAAAGATTGATACCTACCCTCACCGCAACCCTCCCCCTTGAGAGACTGTGTCGTAATCGAAAACCAAGGGAGAGAGGCAGTCGGGTTCCAAAGCTTTAGAATGCGGGTCTTTTAGGTTATGAGAAATCGTCTCTTGCACAAAATGGAATGTATTCATACCCTTGACAAGCCGGAATCCGAACGGTTAAAGGTTACCGCTCTAAATCTTTTCCACCCAACCACCTCTCCCCCTCTTCGAAAAAGTTGGTTTTTTCACATTGTGACACAGCCTCTGATGGGAGAGGGTTGCGGTGTCCCATCATGAGAAATTAGGGTGAAATTTGCAATCTGTAGACCCTCAGGGCGTTTTCAGTGGTTATCTCGGCTACCTTTTCAAAAGAAACCTTCTTCACCTCTGCCAGGCTTTGTGCCGTATATCGAACATAACTTGGTTCATTCCGCTTGCCTCGGAAAGGGAGGGGGGTCAAGAAGGGAGCATCGGTCTCGACGAGAAGTGATTCCAATGGAATTCGACTGATGGTCTCTCTAAAACCCTCCGCATTCTTAAAAGTGATGCTTCCGGGGATAGAGATAAAAAACCCCATATCCATGCAGGCTTTTGCCATTTCATAATCCCCGGAAAAACAATGGATAATTCCCCCGCACTCTTCTGCTCTCTCCGATTTCAATATCTCCAGCGTATCTTGGTGGGCCTCTCGATCATGAATCACAACGGGAAGCCGTAACTCCTTCGCTAATCCGATCTGCTCCCTGAATCTCTTCAGCTGAAGATCGCGTGGCGAGAGGTTTCTGAAAAAGTCCAGACCGATTTCCCCATAGGCTTTCACCTTCGCATTTCGACAGAGGTCCCTCAACGTTGGATAGGTCTGGTCGTCGATCTCCTTTGCATTGTGAGGATGAACGCCCAGAATCGCATAGATCCTAGGGTGTGAATCGGCAATCTCAAGAGCCCTCTTCCAATCCTTCTTCTCTGTTCCGACCGTGAAGATATATTCAACTCCTGATGCTTTCGCCCTCTGAATGACGGACTCTAGATCCTTGCTGAACTCTGGCATTTCTAAATGGGCATGGGAATCGATGAGCATCATCCGAAAATCAATTTCAAATATCAAATTCCGCACGAAGTGATGAACCGAAGGTGAATCAATGTTAAAGGAATGTCAAAATCCGAATCTCAAATGATTTTACAGGCAATCGTCTCTTGAACTTTGGCATTTATTTGAACTTTAACATTTGACATTATTTTTTTATTTCTTGCTGCCGGTGGCTTTCACTTGATTGAAATAATCCACCAATCCCTTAGCCACCTCTTTTGAGCGAATGACGACGGAGACCTCGTTGTTATTCGTCAGCGCATAGTAGGTCCAGTTCGTGCTTCCCAATAGAATGAGGTTTCCGTCGACTACCATGCATTTTGCATGGGTCGTTTTGGAGAGGGGATCATAGATGACATGTACTCCCCCCTCAGATAAAATCCTTCCAGTGTGGCGATTTCGTTTGGTCGTCCGATCCTCCCCCTCTTTTACTTCTAAGATCACCTCAACCTTCACTCCTCGTCTTCCTGCACTCATGAGCTCCCTGACAAGAAGGTTGGAAGGAGTCATTGGATATTCATCATAATATCCCATCTCAAACATCATCACCAGAATTGAATGTTTGGCCCCCTGGATCATTTTCTTTGCGATTTGAAAGTACTGATCATTCAACACCAACTGGACATCGTCTGCTGGAAGACTGGAAGATTGTGGAGGGTAGAAAGTGGAAAGTGGAAAAAGAAATAAAAGAGCAAGGATAACTTTCTTCATTGATTTTATTCCTCTTTGGAAGCTGCGCGCCGGAGACGGTCCATGATCGCCCTGCCTAATCCAATTTCCGGGATCGGAGTGGCTACAATAAGATCCAAATTCAACGCATCCAGTCGCCGGATGGCTGCAAACAAATTGGCCGCTGCTTCTCGAAGATCCCCCTTCTTTGAAAGAACCTCCATAGGGTGGAGTTTTAAGTTATTCTGGGGTTCCTGAAACAACAACAGGCCAATATTCTTATCTTTATAGAGGCCGAGGTTCTTTTCACTCCATTCGAGGACAATTGGCGTTCGGGGGGCGTAGTGCTTCAACAACATTCCAGGGGCAGTAGGTTTGTCTTCGAACGGACTGGTTTCAACCCTTCCAATGATGGATTCGATCTCCTCCATCGATACCCCACCATGCCTTAATACCATCGGCTTCTCTTCCAAAAAAGAGACGATGGTGGATTCCACTCCCACGGGGCAGGGTCCTCCATCCACAATCAGATCAACCTGATCACCCAGTTGATCCCGGACATGGTCCGCCGTGGTTGGACTTAGGTAGCCGAAAGGATTGGCGCTCGGTGCGGCAATGGGACATTCACATTCTTTGATCAAAGCAAGAGCCATGGGATGATTGGGCATACGAATGGCTAACGTAGGAAGGCCGGCAGTTACAATATCAGGAATATTCTCTTTCTTTAAAAGAACTATCGTAAGCGGCCCAGGCCAGAATCTTTCTATCAATTTCTTGGCATTCGACGGAGTCTCTTTGGCTAACTTCTTCACATCGGCCGGATTGGTTACATGGACGATTAACGGGTCGAAATAGGGCCTTTTCTTGACCTCAAACACCCGAGCTACGGCAAAGGGGTTAAAGGCATCCGCCCCCAAGCCATAAACCGTCTCTGTGGGAAAGGCAACGATCCCTCCTTTCTTGATAATTTCTGCTGCTCGACGAATTGCCTGATTATCACTCATCGGGCTTTTTTCTTCTTTATGGCTCTTGATTTTTCTACTAAGAACTTCTTCGTCTTAGATCTAAAGTCTCCCAACTTCCTAGCTATTTCAGGATATTTGATCGAAAGGATTTCACAGGCCAGATAGGCTGCATTCTTTGCTCCATCAATCCCCACGGTAGCCACAGGAACCCCAGGGGGCATTTGGACAGTGGAATAAAGGGCATCCGCTCCGTTAAGAGCCCCTGATTTTATGGGGACACCGATGATGGGAAGAGTCGTATGGCTGGCCAGGGCACCCGCGAGATGGGCCGCCATCCCAGCCCCCGCGATCAACACTTCAATTCCACGTTTCCTTGCTGTCTTGGCGTACCGAGCGGTTCTTTCGGGAAGTCGATGGGCTGAGCTGATTTCCAATTCATAGGGGATGCCCATCCCCTTTAAGACCTCTGCCGCCTTTTCCATGATCGGCAGATCGCTCTCACTTCCCATCAGAATTCCAACCAAAGGCTTTTTCATAAGAACATCTCCTTTATGAATCTGAGCTAAAGCCTTGAGTTACGTGACTTAGCCTTTCAGGGCTGATCTCTTTTATTTTAAAAAATTGGCAAGAAATTCACAAGAAAATAAGAAGCCCTATCGAGCAGAAATGGAGAGGGTTCCATGAAAAAACATCTACGCAAAAAGCAGACATACTGGCAAGGAGCAACATCGTCGTAACTTGCTACGGTCCCGTTGCCGACTTGCCAAAGAAGAAATTGATGATGGGGTGGAGAACAAAACGAATGGCCCGAAAGAGGACCTTAAGGATTAGAACTAGCGGTTTGAGGAGCCAATCAAGGAGCTCGTTGACGTTAGCCATGCCCTCGGCCACCCAATTGAACCCAGGCTGGAGGATGTGCAGGGGTTTGACGTGAGCATAGATCACGAACAAGATGAGGGTGCCGGCGGAAATCGTAAACTTCAAGGCGCTGCTAAACTCGATGCCGGCAAACTCGTCTAATAACAACTCTGCGCCGATGTTGAAGACCACCAGGTAAGCCGCTGGTTTGAGGATGGGCTCCCTGAGAATCATCCATGTGAATATGCCCGCTGCAAAGCGCATGGTGAGGATACCCATAAACACGCCAAACATGACAATGTAAAGGTTATCAGAAAGTGCGACCACTGCCACGACATTATCAAGGGAGAAGGCCAAATCGGCTAACTCGACGGCGATGACCACACTTCAGAAGCCTTTGCCCTCTACCCTCTTGGTTCTGACCTGATCTGCCTCGCCCGATTCTGGTTCACCCAGATTCTCAAAAGCGAGTTTAATAAGATAAGCTGCACCCAGGAGCTTAAGATAGGGATTGTGAATGACAAAATTGGCTAGAACAAGCATGAGGCCACGACCAAGATAGGCGCCCAGGAGCCCTACCTTGAGGGCAGCAGATCGTTGCCCACCCAAGAGCCGGTGGACCGGAGGTCCGAGGGACTTGAGTGGGCCGGACCAAGGCACCATGTCCTTTGCTGGAAGGACAGATACCAAAGCACCCAAAACAGCGGCGTTGTCAATGGAGAGAATGCCCTCCAAGAAGATCACCTGGACAACGATATAAAGGAAATTCAAATCAAACTGCATTTGTCTTCCTTTTTGTAGATTTTCGTCTTGTTGTTTTGGATGGCTCGAAAGGCTACGGCAAAGTTAAACGCTCGTGTATCCTATATAAGATGGAATTTCAAGCCAAAAAGTGTCCTGAGTTTCCATAACCTAGGGCTCATGCTTCCACGCGGAAGGGACACCAGAAATGAGATGGAGCAAATCCTTGCTGGGCTACTTCTTATCCTCTCAGGTCCGCCCATTCAATTCAAGGGAGGCGGGAAATAGACTTCCCCGCCTCCCTGGGATCTTATTTACAGGCACTATTAAGAGGCAAAATCAAACGGATCGCTTAAATAATCCCCAACCCCCTGAGGATCGAGAGCATGACCGCTGCAGCCAGGACAGAACCGACTTGGCCACCGGTATTGGCCCCCATGGCGTGCATCAGCAGGTAGTTCTTCTTGTTGTACTTTTGCCCCTCCTTCTGTACCACCCTCGCTGACATAGGATAAGCTGAAATCCCGGCAGCTCCGATTAATGGATTCACTTTCCCCCCTGTGACCACTTTCAATATTTTCCCAAAGATCACTCCGCAAGCCGTATCGAGGCAGATCGCGACAAAACCCAGGGCCAAGACCATCAAGGTTTGGGGAGTGATAAAGACTTTCCCATTCATCGTGGCCCCAATGGCGATCCCCAAAAGAAGGGTAACGATATTGGCAATCTCATTTTCCGAAGCCCGAGTCAGCCGACTAACGACCCCACACTCCCTCATAAAATTTCCCAGCATCACCGTTCCCAGGAGGATTAACCCCTTCGGTGCAATTAAACCTCCAACGATTGTAACAACCAGGGGGAAGAGCAGTTTCGTCGTTTTCGAAACAGACTTTTTCACCACTCCCATATTGATCACCCGCTCCTCTTTCGTCGTCAGCCACCTCATAATCGGCGGCTGAATGAGGGGAACCAGAGACATATAGGAGTAAGCCGCTACAGATATGGCACCCAATAGATGAGGAGCATATTGCGAGGAGACATAGATGGCGGTTGGGCCGTCACAAGCACCGATGATCCCGATGGAGACCGATTCCTTCTGTGTGAAACCCAAAATCAGAGCCAGAGCCAGGGTTAAGAAGATTCCAAACTGTCCTGCCGCTCCCAGGAGAAAGATCTTTGGATTCTCCATAAGAGGACCGAAGTCCGTCATGGCCCCGATACCGACAAAAATGAGAAGTGGGAACACCTCCGTTATCACGCCTGAATCATAGATGATCCTGAGAAACCCTCCTTCTTCCATCAATCCTGCCAATGGGATATTCACTAAAATGCATCCAAACCCAATAGGAACAAGGAGCACAGGTTCAATATCTTTTTTGATCGCGAGATAGAGAAGTACGAGACCAACAACGATCATGACCGGATTTGACCAATGAAGGTTGGCAAATCCGTCAACGAGTCCGTATAACGCTTTTCCAATCGTTCCAATCATCGCTCATTCCCCCTTTTCCAAGACTATTTCCCTCCTTCCTCTTTTTTGTAAGGAAAGAATTTCTTGAGAATATTCATGCAGAAACCCAAGATCCAAAGGGTGAGAAGTGTGCCTCCCATGCCTACGACAACCATTGTGAATCCGAATGTCCAATTATCCATGTTGAGATACCTCCTGGTATCATATGGAGGTCATGACTTAACAAGGATGACCTCGCTTTTTATAGATTGAAGTGACCCACCAAACTAAAGGCATGGAGGGGACCTCCAGAAAGGAGATACCCCCTGAAAGCGGGAAAGCAAAAAAGATAAAGGGCTCTTCAATTGAAAGAAAAATTTAACTTGATCGACATAATAAGATGAGAATCTCAAATCGAACCATAAATTGTGATCGATAGAAGGACCATCTTTTTCTGATTTTGTAACGACGGCGTCCTCGCAAATTAACCCATTGATGCCAATGACCCGATCCGTTTGAAATAGAGGAAGATTAGGGGGTAGAAAAAGAACCAGTAGGAATTGAATCCATTTCATATTTCGAGATCTTATATTAGCAATACCGATTCACCTTATATCATTCCCTTTTTCAAAAAAGCAAGAGAAAAATGTGATTTTTTTGCCAAGGAAATGAAAAATAAATTCCCTTAACTTTCAATCAGTTAACTTGTGCTGTTTTTTCCTGTTTTGAAATTCCCTGGCTTGGTACATGAAGGCTTCAAGGCGGGTTAAGGTGTTGGTTTGCTCCTGCCCATCATAGGCCATGTTGAGGATGGGGACATTACCATTTTCTTCCCCATATCGTTTAAGCAGGGTGCTAACAATCGTCCCAGGCATGCAGGTAAATGGCATGATATTGACAATTCCACTGGCACCCCTTTTGGCAAAATCGATCGTCTTTCCTACAGAGAGGATTGCTTCACCCTCAAAAGAGGCGTCCAGGTATGGTTTCGCTTTCCTAAAAATCGAATGGGTTCGGGGTTCACCGAAGTTCCTAAGATGACCTTTAAATATTTTTTCCAAGTGATGCTCGTCCTTCTTCTGATAATAGTCTGTCAGAAAAACTTTCAAAAGGTTGGAGAACGACCTCGTTTTAAGACTCTTCTTCTTGGCAATGGTGTTGACATAAAGAATCCATTCCGTCAAAGGGGCGATCCACGCCTCCCCCTCGAACTGCTCAATCTTTCGGATGACATTTTCATTCGCAAACCGATTGAGACGGACAAAGATCTCTCCGACAATTCCGATGAGAGGTTTTGTTCCCGCGTTATCTACTTCGACCTGACTGAAAACCTCGATGCTCTTTTGCAGAGTTTCTTCCAAATCGTCTCCCTTGAGGATCGCTTCACAGACTTTCCTTAGAGCGTCCTGATAGACCTGGTCCGTTTTCCCCTTTTCCTTCTCATACGGTCGGGTCTCCAAGAGTTTCTTCATCAAGAGATCGACGGCGACAATCCCCTGCCATCCGAGGCGGGTGAATTGAGAGCCCATGATGCCCAGATCACGATAAAGCGTCTCATCCTGATTGGGCGAGTAAATGGGGACATTGCGAAAACCTAAATCATCCAGGACAACCCGATGGAAGCGATGGTATTGACCAAATCGACATGGCCCGTTACCCGAGGGCATGAAGAAAGCGGCTCGCGAGTGATCGAAATGAGGATCCTTAACCAGCTTGACCATATCTCCGGTCGTCAGGATGCAAGGATAACACTCTTTGCCTGAAGTGAGTTTTCTTCCCCAATAGAGGGTTTCTTCGTTTGATTCCGGGAAGACGTCGGCCTCCACGCCGCATGCCCGGAAAGCCGCTGCCACCGGAAACGAGTGGTCGCACATATAGGGGATGTAGATCTTCTTTGTACGGTCCGTCTTTGCCCTCTCTCTCTTAGCAGGAAGGACCTTTTTCGCCTCAACGTTTTTCAAACTGTCCAAGAAGGCTTCGCACCGTGTGATCGCCCCTGCATCGGCGCTGTGCTCATCAATTTCTAATTGAAGATAGGGCTTGCCTTTGGACAAATCCCTGAAGAAGTGGCTAATGAATGAATCCGGGCCGCAGCCAAAATTAGTGATATAGACCGCATAAAGTCGGGGGTCTTCCCTAATGATCTTTCCAGCGGCTAATATCCTCTGGCCGTACCGCCAATACATCTCCTGAATCTCACCCGTAGGAGGGACGGATTCTAGAGGGAGGAAGTCCATAGGAATGGGAAGGACTCCTAAATCTCGCAATTTTTTTGGAATCTCGAGATTGACCCCGGAGTCACAGGAATTGTAAGGCCTCCCCACGATCACCATAACCCTGTCATTGGGGTCACCCTGATCCAGGACTTCTTTTCCGCGATTGAGCATGGATTGATAGAATAGGGCTTGGAATCTTTCTGCCTTCCCCAGGGCCTTTCTCAGCCGCTTCGACCCTCGATCGAGGGATTTTCCGAATTCGACCAACTCCTTCTCCAGATATTCTCTCTCAAACCCGAAGTGAAGGACGGGTTGAAGTATGCTCGCATCGCTCTTTTTAAAATCAATGGCTGAAGGAACGGCGTAGGGGAAGGATTGGGCATAAGGGCATGCCGAACTATTGGGAATCTCAGGATGAGAGGGTTTAAGATTGACAATGCTCGGGAGGAAAATCTTCTTAACCCCTTTCTCCAAAAGGTTGAGGACATGGCCGTGGCTCACTTTAATGGGGAAGCAGGTTTCAGCGACCACATTCTCCACTCCTTTTCGGATCAGTTCTTTGTTCGTCACGTCGGAGAGAACCACCCGGTAACCTATTTCCGTAAAGAATGCCTTCCAGAAAGGAAACATCTCGTGGAAATAGAGTATTCTGGGTATCCCAATCTCTGGGGCATCAGATGGAAGTTGTTCCTCTCCTTCATAGGGAGCCAAGAGCATCTTTTCTCTCTCTACAAAGAGATCGGGGATGTCCGAACCCTTGGTCCGTTTGATCACATCGTATTTCTCACATCGGCTCCCGTAAAAAAGAGGTTTTTCTCCTTCGACACTCACCTTTCGAATGAGACAGAGATTGGAACAACCTTTGCACTCAAAAGATGTCTGTTCATAACGGCGTTGACTCAGGTCAAATCCTTTGAAACCCGATCGCTCCCATGTCCTTTCTTCCATGGCCAGAATGGCGACACCAATCGCTCCCGTTACATCATGATTCTGAGGAACAATGATCTCCTTGCCCAGGACCTTCTCAAAGGCAGCCACGACTCCCTTATTGAAAGCCGTGCCGCCTTGGAAAAAGATACGATTTCCAATACGGCGGTCCCCGACCACACGATTGAGATAGTTCTGAACGATGGAGTAGCTGAGCCCGGCGATGAGGTCGTCTTTTTCGGCCCCCATTTGCTGGTGATGCACCAGATCAGACTCGATGAACACAGTACATCGCTCCCCCATCCTTACCGGCTCCCCGGCAGAGAGGGCAAGGGTCCCAAATTCTCCTTTGATGGAGACATCCAGTTTCTCAGCCTGCTCTTCTAGAAAAGATCCCGTCCCGGCGGCACAAACCTTGTTCATCTCAAAATCGATCACAACCCCGTTGTCAATGCTGATATATTTTGAGTCCTGTCCGCCAATCTCAAAGATGGTGTCCACCCTTGGATCAATGTAGATGGCTGCGGTGGCCTGAGCAGTAATCTCATTTCGCACCAAGTCTGCCCCCACAAAATCTGCCGTGAGGTAACGACCTGAGCCAGTTGTTCCGACCCCTTTGATCTCTACACGGTCCCCGATCTCCTCACCGATCTCCTGAAGTCCGATGCGAACCGCCTCGATGGGCCGGCCTGCTGTCATCAGATAGCTTTTTGCAAGAACCCTCTTTTCACGGTCAATGATAACCAAATTGGTGCTGATGGAGCCTACATCCAACCCCAGATAAGCCTCGATCTTTTCTCCCCCTAAACCCTCGACCTTATTCCCTTCCACAGTGATGAGGAAGGGAAGAAATGGGGGTGAAATGAGATGATGGGCGGAGAGAGAAAGGGGTGTTAAGGAGGCCTGTTCTTCTCTACGATCTTGGAGATATTGATTGAGGCGGTGGAGGCCATTCCATTCCTTTTTGCTTCGCTTGTCTTCTTGAACCACTAGGATGGAACCGATGGCTCCCATCGAAGCAAAATGCTTTGGAACGATCAGTTCTCCGTCGGAAAGCTCCAATACATCCAAAAAGGCTTTCCGCATCCCCTCATTGGCTGCTACTCCTCCTTGAAAGGAGATGGGCTTCCGAAAGATTTTTCCCTTCCCGATGTTACTCTTGAAGTTTCTGGCCAAGGCATAACAGAGGCCAGCCACGATGTCATAATCCGGCGTGGCGATCTGTTGAAGATGGATCATATCCGATTTGGCGAAGACACTGCATCGGCCTGCAATGCGCGGGGGGTTGCTTGATTTCAGACCGAGCTGCCCAAATTCCTCAATGGTCAGGCCCAATCGGCTGGCCTGCTGGTCGAGAAAGGATCCGGTGCCGGCGGCGCAGAGGGTATTCATCGAGAAGTCTTTGATCTTGAAGCGACCTTCCTCTGCTTGGACGAGAATCAGTTTGGAATCTTCCCCCCCAATATCAATGATCGTCCTGACCTGCGGATAGAAATACTGAACCGCCTTGGCCTGGGCAATAATCTCATTGATGAAATTTCCCCCCAAGAGCTCGGAGAGGAGTTTCCCCCCGGTGCCAGTAAAAGAGACGGAATGAAATTGTTCGACAGGAATCCGCTGAAGAACCTCCTCCAGGACCGTCTGAACGGTCAGAAGGGGTTGTCCCTTGATGCGCGTGTAGTGTTCCTCCAGCACATCCCGATGGTCGTCCAAGATCACGGTATTTGCGCTGACGGATCCGACATCAATGCCTAAATAAAGTGACTTCATCGCCTTACGCCCAAACCCCTGTAGATAGAGACTCTTAAAATTCTAATCCATCTAAATTCGACTTTTCAAGTTTAATTTTTTCTGCCCCTTCTACATAACTGCACTCTTTTCAAAATTGCCATAAAATTAAATTTTTGGTATAAATAGCCCAAGTTCTGGGTGTGGTTGAGATTTTTTTAAAGCCAGGAATGGCAGAATCCTTAGGAACCGTACGATTGCTCTTCCGAGAACTTTAGGGTTGTCCAGAAAATTCTTCTGGAAGAATCTGGATGAGCTGAATGCAACTGACCGACTACCACGCCAAATACTTCGCTCACGAGCTGACCAAACGATGCCCCTCTGACAGTACTGAGAAATTGGCCGGTGCCTTGGTGGATGCCCAGGTCGATCTCAACCCCCATCAGATAGAAGCTGCCTTGTTTGCATTCAAGTCCCCTCTGTCAAGGGGCGCCATGCTCGCCGATGAGGTCGGTTTGGGCAAAACTATCGAGGCCGGACTTGTCCTCTCGCAGAAATGGGCCGAACGGAAGCGCAGGGTTCTGATCATCACCCCATCCAATCTTCGCAAACAGTGGCATCAGGAACTGCAGGAGAAGTTCTTTTTGCCATGCCGTATCCTTGAAACAAAGTCTTACAATGACCTGGCGCGGGAGGGAGATACCCATCCCTTTGAAGGGGATGACATCGTTATCTGTTCCTATCAGTTTGCGCGAAAGAAGGCGACGGAGATCAGCCAGATTCATTGGGATCTGGTGGTCATTGATGAGGCCCACCGCCTTCGTAACGTGTATAAGCCGCCAAATGTGATTGCCAACGCACTCAAAGAGGCGTTGAAGGATTCGCCGAAGCTCCTTTTGACGGCCACACCGTTACAGAATTCCTTGCTGGAGCTATTTGGATTGGTGAGTTTCATCGACGCCCATACCTTTGGGGATTTGAAGAGCTTCAGAGAGCAGTTTGCCTACTTGGACGACCGCCGTATCTTTGACGTCCTGAAAACACGCCTAAAGCCCATCTGCTGCCGGACCCTGCGACGTCAGGTCCTGCCTTATGTAAAATTTACTCGGCGCCTGCCAATTGTCCAGCCCTTTACTCCGGAGGAAAGTGAGGATCGGCTTTATAACCTCGTGTCTGAATACCTCCGCCGGGATAACCTACAGGCCCTTCCGGCTAGCCAGCGATCTCTTATGACCCTTGTGCTGCTCAAACTGCTGGCCTCTTCCACCTTTGCTATTGCAGGAGCACTCGACGTGCTGAGCCTTCGCCTGCAGGCACGCTTAAGGAAAGAAGAGGCACAAGCATTGGAAGAACAGCTTGAAACTGATTATGAAGGCCTCGATGAAACGGCTGAAGAGTGGTCAGAAGAGGAGACGGGTACGGCATTGTCGGAGGAGGATCGTAGCGCCATCGAAAAAGAGATTGCCGACCTTGAGGAATTCCGGCAATTGGCCGTTTCAATTGAACACAATGCTAAGGGAAAAGCCCTATTGACTGCGTTGGATATTGCCTTTGCCAAGGCCGCCGAATTGGGCGCAGCACAAAAGGCCGTCATCTTTACTGAATCACGCAGGACGCAGAGCTACCTCCTCCGCGTACTTGCCGATAGTCCCTGGAAAGATGGCATTGTCCTTTTCAACGGTTCAAATAATGATGAAAGATCCCGTGAGATCTATGCTGCATGGCTGAAGCGGTATCAGGGGACCGACCGAGTGACAGGCTCCCGAACCGCAGACTTGCGTTCTGCCCTGGTAGATTATTTTAAGGAACAAGGCCAGATCATGATCTCCACCGAGGCCGGTGCCGAGGGGATTAATCTTCAGTTCTCCTCCCTGGTAGTGAATTACGACCTGCCCTGGAATCCCCAGCGCATCGAACAGCGCATTGGCCGCTGCCACCGCTATGGCCAGCAACATGACGTAGTAGTGGTCAACTTCCTCAACCAGAAGAATGAGGCCGATCAACGAGTCTTTCAGCTTCTCTCTGAAAAATTCAAGCTTTTTGAGGGAGTTTTCGGTGCAAGCGACGAGGTGCTGGGAGCAATTGAATCCGGCGTGGATTTCGAGAAGCGTATTGCCGATATCTACCATCGCTGTCGACGACCAGAAGAGATCAACGCTGCCTTTGACCAGCTTCAGCTTGAATTAACTGCCCAGGTTGACGACACAATGAGGCGGACGCGCCAACAGTTGTTTGAGAACTTCGACGATGAAGTCCGGGAAAAACTCCGGATAAGGGACGAAGATTCCCGCGCCTATCTCAACCGGTTTGAACGGATGCTCATGCAGGTCACTCGCCACGAATTGAATGGACATGCCGAGTTCACAAGTGATTCCTCTTTTAGGCTGAAGTCTTTGCCATTTCCTGGAAACATCCCGCTCGGGCTCTATGAACTTCCCCGACGTTCAGGAGAAGCCCATCTCTATCGGCTCAACCATCCTCTGGCCGAGAGGATTCTCGTTCAGGCAAAATCCCGGCCCCTTCCGCCTTCAGAGATTATTCTTAACCTGAGCGAACACGACGGTAAAGTGACCGTTCTTGAGCCCCTCTTAGACACACCCGGAATTCTAAGCCTGCACCTGTTTACCGTTGAGTCCCTCGACCAGGGGGAAGACTATCTCATCTTTTCCGGCGTAACCGATGAAGGCGTACCCTTACAGGAGGAGGTTATCCGACGTTTTTTCACCTTATCGGCCAAAGTGGGGAATCCTTTATTTGGATCTCCTGAAGATCCAATCCTTGAGTCAGAAATCAATGCACACAAGGAGTTAATTCAACAGGCCATATCCCGACGTAATGCGGCCATTTTTGAAACTGAAGCCCAGAAGCTCGACGGTTGGGCGGATGACCTGAAGATCGGCCTTGAGCAGGAAATAAAGGAGCTTGACCGGCAAATCAAGGAAGCCCGCCGCACAGCTACCGCCGCACTCACACTGGAAGACAAGTTGGCGGGACAGAAACAGGTTAAGGCGCTTGAGCAGCAACGCAATGCCAAGCGCCGTGCCTTATTTGATGCCCAGGATGAAATTGACCGTCAGCGTGAACGCTTGATCGCTGACATTGAGGGCAAGTTGGAGCAGCGCACATCTCTTACTGAGTTGTTTAGGGTCCGCTGGAAACTCGAATGATGAACCGCTCTATTAACTCGGGGCTGAGAAAGGTGAACTGGCTCAGATTGGATGCGAGGAACCCCGTCGAATGAATGAACGAATCCGGCAGATGGATTTGTGGATGCAGGCCAAAGAAAACGAGCATTTCGAGTTCAAGGAGGCGAAACAGCGTTACGATTTCGAGGAGCTTTTGAAGTATTGCGTGGCCCTCGCAAATGAGGGTGGGGGGAAGATAATTCTTGGGGTTACTGATAGGATGCCTCGTCGCGTCACCGGCACGCAGGCTTTTGAGAACCTTGAACGAACAAAGGCAGGCTTGACCGAGCGTATACGTCTCAGGATTGATGCTGAGGAAATAATACATCCAAATGGGAGAGTGCTCGTCTTTCATGTCCCACCCCGGCCTATTGGTGTACCGGTTCATTATGGAGGACGTTACTTTATGCGATCGGGTGGAAACTTGGTGCCTATGTTGCCCGACATGCTAAAGCGGATCTTCGATGAATCAGGTCCAGACTTTACTGCGGAGGTCTGCCCCAAAGCTACAATTGATGATCTCGCTCCCTCGGCCATTGAAGATTTACGTAATCGGTGGGTTAGGAAATCAAAGAACGAAAAATTGCACAGTTTGGATTTCGAGCAGTTGCTATGTGATGCGGAGCTCGTTGTGTCCGAGGGAGTAACGTATGCCGCCATGGTCCTTTGTGGGAAAAAAGAAGCCTTGGGGAGACTTCTCGCTCAGGCTGAGGTGATTTTTGAATATCGTTCGAGTGATGTCTCCGGTCCGGCACAGCACCGCGAGGAGTTCCGTCAGGGGTTTTTCTCTTTCTATGACGACTTATGGAAGCTCATCAATCTCAGGAATGATAAACAGCATTTTCAGGATGGTTTGTTCATATGGGATATCTCGACCTTCAATGAATCAGCAGTCCGTGAAGCGATTCTGAATGCAATCAGTCATCGTGACTACAGAATGGGAGGATCTGTTTTCATCCGCCAGTTTTCAAGACGTCTGGAGATTGTAAGTCCAGGTGGATTCCCAACCGGGATCACACCGGAGAATATTCTCTGGGAGCAGGCCCCTCGCAATCGCCGGATCGCAGAAACTTTAGCTCGGTGTGGCCTTGTGGAGCGTTCCGGCCAAGGTATGAACCGTATTTATGAGGTCTGTATAAGAGAAACCAAATCAAAGCCCGATTTCACTCATACTGATGCCTACCATGTCTGGTTGACACTCCATGGCGAGGTTCAACACCCTGAATTCCTCCGTTTTCTTGAGAAACTCGGTAATGAACGGCTTGAGTCATTCACGACGCAAGACCTTCTGGTCATTGATAACGTCTTTCGGGATGAACCCGTGTCCGATTGTTTCAGGGAAAATCTGCTGCGACTTGTCGATAGCGGAGTGATCGAACAAATCAGCCGGGGGCGCGGTACCCGCTACGTCCTATCTCGCCAATTTTATGAATTTATAGATAAAAG
>Ga0187772_10000227_pt1 | contig 24076 bp, 30 predicted proteins | sample 0116_SJ02_MP15_2_FD_133137 | JGI IMG/M metagenome (GOLD analysis project Ga0187772, IMG submission 133137) | Tropical peat soil microbial communities from peatlands in Department of Meta, Colombia - 0116_SJ02_MP15_20_MG | ecosystem: Environmental > Terrestrial > Soil > Wetlands > Peat | place... | reverse complement strand
TTCTGCACCTCCTTACCACAGACCATGCCTCACCACCACTGTGGTTTTTCTAATTCATGGGTTACGTGAGGTAAGACTTTAAAAAGTTGTCCCTTGATCCTTCGGCTTATCTTTTCTATCCCTTCTCTGCGTGGAATACTATAGAAACTCCATAAATAGTATACGTAAAGCCTTTGAATCCTGCCTGTGAGAGGTAATTGCCAAGTTCCTCTGCGTCGAATATATGTATCGCCTCTAATGATTCCTCATCGAAAATGTTACTGGCTCCCACACGCTCTAAAATCATCTTAAAAGTGGAGAGATCGCCATTCACTAGTGTCATCACTGCTAACCGAGCGCCCCTCTTCATAACTCTCGCCATCTCGCTCAATGCCTCTACGGTGTCTTGAAACGTATGGAGAGCTCCGCTGCAGGTAACCCCGTCAAATAGGTCATCCGGAAAGGGAAGCCTCTCCGCCATACTACGTGCAAAACGGATGTTTCCTATCCCTTTCTCCTGTGCATATTCGGTCGCTTTGTCCAGCATGCCCTTGGATATGTCGATCCCGTAGACAAGGCGCATCTTCTGTGCTAAGTGTCTGGTGATGAATCCCGTTCCGCATGCCACGTCCAACCCTACGCCATTCTCAGCATCCACCATTTCTGTCATCATCATTGCCATATCTTCAATCGATGGGAGACCTGACTCGGCGTTCATCTTATCCATCACGCCATACCACGACGGACCCTCATAGATCTTCGCTAACTCATCTAGGTTATCGACTGACCGCAAAACGGGATTTGTGCTCTCCGTGAGGTCCTCTGTGATAAAGTCCGAGATTCCATTTTTTACAGGGTATTTGACTCCCTCTTGCTGACAGAATAACCCGTTTGGTGTAGGGGTTAACGGCTGTTTACAAACTGGACAGACATAGTGCCTGTCCTGCCATTCCTTTTTATCATCATTGTTCATGTAATACCTCTATTATACTACCTAATCCAGCATACTACCTAATCCAGCCAATCGAAAGTGACTGCTGTGTGAGCATAAGATTGTTTACATTCTACCGGGCAAGAAGGGAATAAAGATTTCACCGGATATGTCCGCTGTTTATTGAAAAAAACCTTATAGACTGTCGTTACAGTGTTTATCTTATGCGCAAACTTATTGTGGAGATTTTTAGCAGAGTCTTCGGAAAATTTGATCCAAAAAGTTCGTTATAGAAAATAAGGTCGATGGAAGTCCTGCATTTTCTCAAGTTCGATCGCCATGAAGTCACTTTGATACTAAGAGTGGAATTTAACGAGCCAAATATTAGCATCGAGGAGATATTCTGTGACCGCTTGATTAGGGTACAGCTTCTCGAGTTACTTTTATTATCTTACTCGCATTATTAAGCATTTTAAAAAATTATCAGTAAATTGATAGACGGAGAAAAAAGGAGGGAGATAACCTAAACGCTTTTACTACTTGCCTTGCCATTTGGCGGATTATTGGCGACTGGAGTTCTGGTACCAGCAGCTTTAGCTCTGTTAGTTGTGCCGGCATCGATCCCGGGCTACAATTTGATATGGCCAATAGCAGTCGCACTAGCATTCTAACATTTTAACCATTATCGTTATTTTGACTTTATTTTAGTAAAAAATAAAATAAATCAGCGATGGGCAGTTTGTCGGAGATATAACTTCACATATAGATTTGCTAATGGCGAGATTTAAAGCTCCGATGTGATGTTTTTTAGAGAGAAGAATGTTCGAAATCAGAACGTGTTTTGAGGTCGCATAGAATTATTAGCAATACTAAAACAATATTTAAGGAATCAACACTATATGTGGGGCTTGTTTTAAAAATCGCCAGCGAACATGCTATAGCTATAGAAAGGAGGTGAAAACAATGGTATTGGTGCTTACACCAGTTTTAGGGCTGGCAATAGACGGAGGGGCTTTTTTTATCCTTTTTTGCTTGAGCCGGACTTACTCCAATAACTTTCGCGATTCAACTTTTGATCGAATTCGAATTTTATACACTTATCTCAAACCAGTCCAACGCACACCACCAACCACTTATTGAATTTATTACCCATCACGTCACAAGTCCCCTTGTTTGGCATGGCATCAAACTCGCAAGTGAATGATATTTGACCCTCCACTTTCATCACTGTAATCCATGAATTGCCGGACATCTGCGCTCAATGACGGGTGTCGTGAGATGTTCCGGTACAACGGGAACTGGTCTATCACAGTTATACGATCGTCCCATTTCGCAATTTCATTCGCATCTTCTAATGTCCATCTGCCCCAAGATACCTGCTCAAAACTCGTGTCAGAAGATGCTCTGAAATCGTCCCGTGCCTTTTCCTTTTCCTTATCGCTGAGCTGATCCCACCACTCTTCGATATCTGCCCACTCTTTACCTTTTGGCTTTGTCGGGGTCTTGAGCGTGCCTATCAACGTGTCTTTCTGGTCCTGTGGCACCTTTTCCCACCAGTCTTTCATCGCATCCATCAGCGCTGATCTCATCGCATCCTGTTGTTCCGGCGGAAACTGTTCAATCAGTGCCCTAAAGTTGTTATCCAATTTTGATGGGACATCGAATATAATTTCACCATCAGGGAAGTTGTCCGCCAGCATCGAGAAGAACTGTTTCACCTGCGGTTTCTCAAAGAAAGGCAACACACCGCCAGCGATCATGAACACGCCTTCTTCGGTGTCTTTGATGTCCCTGCACCAGCTCGGATCGAAGAGAGATTTCGCGATGTATGTGACCCGGTCGGGTTCCGGCAGCAACTGCCTCCTGACGTCGATGACCGCGGGAAGGTCGAGGTCGTACCAGTGGATCAATCCGTTATCAACGCGGTAAAAGGTCGTATCTAGCCCAGCGGCCAAGCTGATAACCGAAGCACGAGGGTGTTCCGCAATATATGCTTGTATTTTTTCGTCGAACTGCTTCGCTCTTAATGACCATAGACTGAATAATGATAGATTGTCTTTAAAAGGGGTATTAAACAAAACACCTTCAAACGGCATGTCACTCGCTGAGAGATCATAGTCAATTTTTTCAGCGAGTTCAACAGCCTTGGCATCATAGAATAGTGAGCTGTGCTCCTTGCTTAATTTTGCTCGGCCAAATAAACAAAATAATAGCGTTTCCGATACGCCGCTTAGTTTAATCTTTACTTTATCCTGTTGCATGCTTACCACTCCTCCCATTATGATGTGAGTGTGAAGGATGCATCATCATGTAGTACCACGGATCTTATAGTTTAGGCCACTCCTGTGGCTTAATTGCATGTTTCAACTCTTCTCGGTGCATTAACCGGACGTACCCTGACATGTAGGATGCTTAGTATGCTTAGCATGATATAGCTTACGCACCATACACGCCTATAGATGGGAACGGGGGCGAGGTGAGATCGCTGAGATCTGATACTATTGCAGTTTTTGGTTTCTACAATATTTACTAGGGCGAGCTGCCGCCCTTGGCACCGAAAACGGACTTTTTTGTGTGTTCACATAAATAATTAGGTGCGTAAACAAAACAAACACTTCCGCGCTCCACACTTGGATAACGTTCTATTACACGTTGCAATGAGTTCATGGTGTGACAACAACAAATCTATCCATTTGCATGGCATGTCTTCATTTCTTTGACACATGCCCGGATCCACGAGGTCGGGGGCTTGGTGATGTAGCTGACGTAAGCCGCAAGTGGAATATCCGACAGTGCAAAGAATTTGAACCTTACGACCCATGACGAATGTCATCAACCTCAGGTCGGATCCCATCATATCAACTTATCGTTGGTGGACCAATTCATGTAATGTAGTGTAATGTGTGAAACCAAGCCATCCATAACAACATCCGCGTTTGATTGTAGAAGGGCGTTATCTTTCGAAAAATTTCTCTTTAAGGCATAAAGGCGCCGAAAAGAAGGGTGATAAATGAGATCAATGGTGCTGCTTGATGTTCTCTTCTCCTTGGAATTAAACCCGCAGTCTGATGAAAAATATTCGACACTCCGCACCAATCACTGGACACATGATCTCTAGGGGGCATTGCCGCGGATTCATCTATAACGTCAAAAGTAACGCAAGGGTGGATTTATACGGGTAGATTTATACGCTCACCTTTACTTTAAGTTATTTTAAAAGTTTACGTTGAATGGGGCTGTCCATTATAAATCAACGTGAAAATAAGCGTTCTGGCCGCAGTGCCTACATCCTCAATGTGGAGACAAGAGCGAAAGTGTGGAAAAAGATCGTAACATGACAATATCAAAACAATTAAAATTAAAAACGGTTAAAAATAATTTCGTCATCTGTCTCTTGTAAAGGATGTAATAGACTAATCTGATAAAGAAATGGAGTAAAAAAATGAAACTAGAATCAGATCAATGGATAAGGATAATCATCTGCTCGATATTGTTTACCCCTTTCGTGGGGGCCATCGTGTGGGCAGTGTATCAATATGAGGCGATACAGCAAATTCCAAAAGTAGGGCTGCAGACCAACACACCCTAAAATAAGGATCAAACTTTTCCAATGGAAATGGACGTCAAAGCAAGATTAACATTTGTCATGATCAACTCTCATACATAAAAAGTGTCACGATAATAAGCCCACAGCACAAGGTGAGGTTTTGAAGACCCTTATCATCTACAAATCCTACCATCACATGAACACCGAGAAGGTCGCGAAGGCGATGGCGGATGCGATGGACGCAAAGCTTGCAAAGGTCGAGGACGTGCGGCCAGAAGAGCTCGCCGACTACGATCTGATAGGCTTTGGTTCGGGCATCTACTGGTATAAACATCACAAAAAACTATTCGAACTGGTAGAAAGAATACCTTCCATGGACAAGAAGGTATTCGTTTTTTCGACTTGCGGCAGCTTTCGGGAGCGGCATCATACGCTGATTAAAGAGAAGCTTGCGGAAAAAGGCTGTACAGTCATCGGTGAGTTCTCCTGTTTGGGTCAGTTCGCCGGCGCGTTGAAACTCAATTTAAACTTGAACGGTCCATTATCGTTTATTGGAGGTGAAAACAAAGGGCACCCAGACGAAAAGGATCTGGAGAATTCCCGTACGTTCGCGAAGGGTCTTTTAAATGCAAGGACGGGGGACTAACTACACCACCTAACGCAGCAGTCGATTTTTCGCAGCCATCTACTCAATTGTAATTAAAAGTTTTTTAGGTTGAGTCCAATTGATTTTCTAAATACGCGCAAAAATGCCGAATAAATCATAGTTACATAACTTACGTTCGATGCCATTTCTTTATTGCTATGCGCCATTTCTTTATTGCTATTCGAATATACGTATTAAGATCCGTTTTTTTAGTCTAAAACCCAGAGACGCACTCTTTTATAAGAAGTGCTGTTAAGTAAAGATAAAAATGTCACGTAAAGGTCGCTATATAACGCTGCAATTGAAACAACTAAATGAAGTCGATCCCGACTTAGCCTACGATATTCGAGCTATAATGTTCAATAAATACTGTTTGCCGGATAAAGAAGCGTTCACTCACTCCGTAACCATTTTGGACAATGGTACGGTGATATTCCGTCGTGATGTAATGATTCTAGATGACATTGACTTTGAGCGATTGTGGCAGATTCAGGGGTGATGTTTCATTGCCCCTCATCATGTAAAAGCTCCCATCTGTTTTGGGCCCAGGACAGTGCGAACAATGTATGCGGGCTTGTTAAAGCGTTGCTTCCACTTCTAGGCGTATCATTTGCACGTGGACCAATCCTTCTTTATCAGGCGGATGCCGCCCAATGTACGTACTTGCGATCTCTTCAATGAGATCTTCGCGGAGCATTCCTGGAAGACGCTCCGTGTAAGGAAGGAAGACGGAACGCAACCAGCCCTTGAGTTCTTTCTTCCCGTGATGCACCATGTCCTTTGGAACTAACTCAACGCGCTGCGCTGAGAGACCAACGGATACAAGGAACGAAACGTACTCCTCAACGCTATAGAAGGCCCACGGTTCGGTGAACCCGACGAAGTAGCTCCGCCATCGTTCACGCGTAATGATCTCGTTCGTTACGCCGAATAGTGATGCAGCGTTGCCCTTTCCCCCGAACTGGAGCACTGCCCGCCCGTGAGGTCTGAGGCCTCTTTTAATTCCGTTAAGAACAGCGATGTGATCCCACACCCAATGGAGGCTTGCAAACGACATGATAAGATCGAATTCGTTGTCGTGCACAAGGTGAGTTGCATCCTCCAGTTTAAACTGCAGATTGGGGAAGCGTGACGGGGGGAAGCGTTGGTGGGCGTACTGAATCATCGCTTCAGAGGAGTCGATACCAAGCGCTGAACCCTGCGACACGAGTGCGGCAAGCTCTGCTGTCACTTTCCCGTCACCACATCCGATGTCCAACACGCATTCATCCCCCGCAAAATCAATGGTTCGAAGAACATCTCGAGCCCACTGATGCTGGGGAGACGAGTGCTGTTCATAGTCGGGAGCGTTCCATTGGTATTTCATAGTTTATTAAACCTTTTTTGCACACGTTAATGTTCATTGCACTACATCGATTGAAAGCAGCACCGCAAATTGAGTTCAAATCAGCGGTTATTAAAATGATGATGGGCCTCGGTGGCAAGTAGGCTATTTTTCTGCTTTGCGTTCTTTTTCCCCGGCAATATCACCTGCCGTTGCATAAGGATGAGGATACCGTTCATTCTCATCAGTATATGATTTCATCCACCATTTGGATTTGATTTGCACCGATCGTTCAGGACAATAATTGAGACAGGCGTAGCACATATAGCATTTCACATTTTTCTGCCACACTGGCTTTTTATCAATTATTTTTATCTTTTTGGATAAACAAACCTTTTCACATGTTCCGCATCCTACACACTTTGAATGAGAATAAAAATAGTCCTTTGCACCATCGAATTCAGCATAGGTCATTCCTAAAAGAACGAGATGTTCTAGTAAATAATTAGTCGGATAAATATACTCGGTGTCGGTGACCCGATGTTTTCCTTTATTCATGATGATGTTCTGGACCGAGTCAAGTCTATTCTGGACTTCAGACTCCATATTTGCCATTTCTTCCGTGGTTGCCGGACGCCACTCTTTAAATTTCGGATCGTTGCTGGCCATATTGAGGACAAAAAATGAATCTAGACTCTTACCTTTTTTCTTTAATAGATCGTCTATTTTGCTAAATGCAAAACACTTAGTGCCGGATCGTGTGGCTAGTGCAAATACATAGTCAGATGATGTTAGATTGAGTTTCATAAGGAATGTTTTTACAGGAATGGGAATTGTCATGCCATGAATAGGGAAAACAAACCCAACCGTGTCTCCGTTGGTGTTCACACTATCTTTGTTTAAAAGGCTTGCAATAGGTATGAGATTTGTGTCTGGGATTCATTTTTGTAATTCTTTTGCCACGTGTAACGAATTACCTGTTCCGGAAAAATAATAAATCTCTATGTTACTCACAGTTAACCTCCCAGGGTAATGACTGAACGCAAATGCATCTTGAATTGACTATAGTAAATTTTCTTTAATTTCTTACAAGCAGTTCCATCGGGAATGGATTGCTGTGCTGAGCTCTGTGAAACCGGTTTTTATGTTTACCTTCTTAAGTTTTCCGACAGGGCCACAAATTCGGCCTCACCTGCAAAACCACGCCGCACATTGCATCCGCTTAGAGTTGCTATAGGCATAGCGTTAATTGTGCGCGGTGTAGTGATGAATATAGCACATTCAGTATTTTTCACATGATATCGTGATGATGGTGATGGTACACGTGGTAGTGTTGACAACTTGTTGTGCCGGGCTAATGTTGTCAAACCTGATTGCTGTTGTGCCTGCTTTTAACGCTGTAAAGATAAAGAGATCGTATCCGCCAACCCCGACCTTGCCTGGAGGGTGTGGATCGCTTATAAAGGTCTGGTTGACCAAGGTGACATAACTGGAGTCATAGTTTGCCTGCCACCGATATCCGGTCGATGGATTTGAGCGCAGCCAAGCAGCAAAGACTTGGCCTTGTAACACGACTATTTGATGTTCTTGCTTAGCATTGACGCTTGTCATTGCGTTAGCCGTTCTCGTAGCATCGGCGGTCGCTAAGACATCTTTAGCAGCAACGCTGACCGTTTGGCTTGATGGCGTTGCACTGACAGTGTATCCCGAAATGAATGTGGGACTCACTAATCCGAGAATAATCAACCCTATTAAATATTTGTTCATAAGTCCCCCTTAACCTGCGCGAAACGCGCTGTGTTTTGTTTAAACTCATTTGTTGAGATGAAAGATGAAAAGTTCATGAAAAGCATAAATGCGCTTGGTCTTGCCTTATCACGTGTCAGAAACGACATGTAACGCATTGTGCATCCTACTATTTAAATCGAATAGATCATCATGAGAGACATCAAAAAGACTTCGACCCAATAACCTGAACGAGTTTATCAACTGTAGCGATTTCATCTCAACGTACGGCTCTCGGTTGCAAATCACTCTCGGATTATCGAGGGGGGGGAGAGAAAGAGAATAAATGGAAGAGGAAAAAAGAGAGGTCAACGAATTTCCTAAACGCGCTTACGTATCGGTAGGGGGCGACCCCCGTTGACAGGACGATCAAGTGACTCTATTCTTTTTCTCTTTGTTTGAGTTTCTGATACTCCTGTTCAACCATTTTTTTAGTAATGCCTGTTCCTCCAAACGTGCCAATTCCATGGCCGACTAGACCAATCCCCCACGCAACCAACACGAACACAAACCATGGAAATCCATCTCCTGAAAACCACCAAACACCGATTAAAAATAGATTCACCACAATATAGATGACAAAATGGGAATAGAATCCGATTTTTGCCTCTGCCCTTTTTTGTGCCTCTTTCAACAGTTCCTCATCAGTTACCACCGTATCATCACCTTAATAGCTATAGAAATCGTCTAATGATAAATATGCCTACCTAAACAGGAAATCGGTATGTAGCCCTGTCGAAGTTCCTACTCGGGATTTGAACGCGAGTCGGGCGTTTTTATTTTTGGTTTGTTTTGGTATTTCGCCTTCTAAATGCTGACTTTTTATACCGGTTTCAATCCTTGTTTTTGTAGATTTATTGATGTAATTTTCCTCTCGAAGAGCTGACTGGTCTCGGTTATACACTGTTTCAATCCTTGTTTTTGTAGATTTATTGATGCAATACAATGAACAACTACGGTTACCGAGCTTACAAGATGGGTTTCAATCCTTGTTTTTGTAGATCCATTTTTCCCGGTTTACCCGATGAGCGTTCTCAACAGGGGGTGTGTCGAGCACCGGATGGAGCCACCATCTTCGTTATGGTTGCCAAAAAATATGCGGTAAACCGTAATGCCTTCCGCTTCCAATTCCTTCTGGACTCGATTACCATCATAGTGCGCATTGTAGCTCATGATATAATGGTCGGGGTCGATGGGCATCCCATTGGTTGCCATTCGTTGTGCATCGTCCACGGAGACTTCAATAAGTTTCCAGCCATCGAAGTATAGCGGTATGCCATTGACAAATGCATCGTGACATACTATAGCCAAGCCAGGCCGCACCACCGACAGGACTATGTCCAGATGCTGAAACTCCTCTGTGATTGGCACCCGTTCTACATCAAACCCTTGTGGCTTCAGAATGGACGTAAGCCACATATGGCCCAGTTCATTTGAGCCCACGGCGGTGTTCATGGAGTTGCCCACCAAAATTTTCTTGCCAAGCACGTGAATGTCTCCGCCCTCAAGCGTTGGAAACATATTCTTATCGTAATTACCACCCTCGAACATCGTGCTGTAGTCCACTCTGGGCATGGCGAACCACTTGGCGTTTGACCCCAACACTCGATCCATGAACAATCGGCGATATGCCAACATGTCGGCTATGCGGGGCAATGAAGCGGGGGCCAGCTCAATCACGTTGTCGCCGATGACTGCCATCGGGTCGCGGGAGTACTGGAATGCGACACCGAAACGTCGGAGAGTCTCTTCCCCCAAGTTGGCTACCAGCCGCTCTCTGGAAAGAACCTCTGGCCGCCATACTTTAATGCCATGGTTCTGAAAAATAGAGATAAGTGCCTGGTTCTCTGCCTCCATAGCATCGTATTTGCCAATTTCAATGGAGGTTTTGCCCGATCTTTCGATGCTTTTCTTTCGCTCACTCTGTGGCCGTATCTTGAGCGCCTCCTGCGCCCAGTCAGCCCCTTCTAGATCAGGATAAATTATCAGCGGCACGCCGACGATAACCTCTTTAAGGTGGCTGTATTCATAGTCAACATATATTTCAGGCTTGGTAACCGTAACATCACCTCTCCAACGCTTAATCAGATGCCGCCGTTTGCGCGCTCGTCCGGCATCATTTCTACCCTATTGCTGCCTATCAAATAAATCACTGATCCAGTACTGCTAGGTTTATCACCGTAACGAGATATCACTACCGCGAGATATCACTACCGTTTTCCTAGTTAAACTAGGAAGGTGTCATATTTTTTAACAAAGCCCCAGTTCTCGTAAGCTTTATATATAGCGCGCTCTTTAACGAAAAATGTCCTATTATCTAAGTAAGCACTTAGATAGAAGTGATCAATGCGATAAGATGTAACTCATACTTTCGAAGGAGGTAAAAAATGGGACTAAAAGTAACAACGACTGCTCAGGACAACATCAACGTCATCCGAAAATTTTGGGAGGCACTTCAACAGCCCGGTCCCGCCTCGATGCAAATCATGACTGAGCTGATGGATGAGAACATCGATTGGGAGGTGGTCCCCCTAGATATGAAACGCCGAGGAATAGACGAGATGAGACAGCTCATTGAAGGGAGCTGGGTAGATTCCCCTCAAGATGCATGGCACGAAATCACGAATGTGTTCGCCAGTGAAGAGTGGGTGTGTCTCGAGTACACTGCTCGTGGCACGATTACAAAAGAGTTGGTACATCTGAATATTGAGCATAGCCCCAATGGGCAAAAAATGGAGATAAGGGCCGTCGACGTGTTCCGTATGAAGGATGGCAGGATCGCCAGCGCTCGAGAGTACTACGACCATGCAGCTCTCATGCGCCAGCTGGGGGTCGAAACGGCAGTGAAAGTACCAGGCCACTAAAAACACGCCACAATTCCCATGAGATCTGAGAGTAGACACAGACGAGCACGTAATGCCCAGAGAGCACGTGAGGCGATCCTGGATGCTGCGGAAGTGGTCTTTGCCCAGCACGGCTTCGATGGGGCACGCGTCGATGCCATTGCGAAGGCTTCGGGCTATAACATTAGTTTGCTCTTTCAGTACTTTGGTGACAAACTAGGCCTCTATGCAGCGGTGCTTCAGCATGTTCACAGGGAAACGACGGAACTGCAAACGCAGGTACTTGAACCCTTGCTTGTAGATGAGACGATTGCTTCCCACGTGCAAGGACTCAGGGCCCTCATCGAAACGGCGGTTCAATCCACATTTAACTACTTGGCGGAGCATCCGCGCTTCCTGCGTATCCTGACATGGGAGATGGCCAATGGCTGGCAGACGTACGCACAAATCGCCTCACAATTCCAAACCGAGAAGAGTGACCAGTTCGAGACCCTCTTCAAAGGCGCGTGGAGAACGGGAGTGCTCCGATCAGACTTCCCTGCCCTGATCCAGCTGACGCTGGTCTTCCAGGTGTGCCAGTCCTACCTTGCTTTTCTTCCTCTGTACCAAGTGATGTTTTCAGGTGAGGAATTGTCCTCGGAGCGAGCACTTTCTCGCGCACGGGAGCACATTGTTGCGTTCATCGTTGCCGGGATGATGGTCGATCTCGCGCAGACGAGGCGAGAAGGAGGATGTATATAATATGGTTGCCTCGTTCATCCGAAAGCCATCTCCAACAGAAAGCAGGTGCAACTATGCAAGCAAGCTGGCAGAATCATGAATATACCAGACAACAACCGAAAAGGCACAACAGCGACGGTGACTGGGACGACTTCTGGCGTGAGGAAAGCCGTCGTAGCCTGTCTTGGAGCCAGCGCTACCGCGGCAAAGGGCAGCTACGACTGGATACGAGACTTGGAGCAGCGGCCCACGAACGCGTCCTTGCGTTTTTACAGGTTCGCACAGGGAGGCGATCTCGCCTACAACGGGCTCCAACGCCTGCCCAACGTGATCAAGATCCATCCTGACATCATGATTGTTCTTCTTGGCGACAACGACGTACTCGCGTTGATTTCAAAGAAATTTGCGCGGTTTGTTCGACTCTGGAAGCATCTTCCAAGCAAGCCCTCCCCGGAGTGGTACCGTGAGAATATGCAAGCCATTGTGCGTCGCCTGAAGAGGGACACCTCGGCGCGCATCGCCCTCTGCTCGCTGCTTCCGTTTGGGGAGGATCCATGGTCTGCGAACCCTTTCCAAGCCGAACTCAACCGGCGAATTGCTGATTACAACACGATCCTCAAGGAAATCGCGTCGGCCGAAGAGGTGAGCTACCTTCCCCTCAATGAGCGAATGCAGGAACCTGTACTCGCGGCTCCAGGCCCCAGCTTCACTGGCTTCAACTTTCTTCCATTCTATCGCAACGCGTTCAGCCAGTTTGTGCTGCACAAGAGTCTTGATGAAATTGGGCATCGCAACGGCTGGCATCTGCACACCGACGGTCTTCACTTGAACAGCCGTGGTGGGAAAATCTTGGCCGATCTCGTGCAGGAGTTCATCAGCAAGGAAACAGGCATAGAAAGCTCCGCATGAAAGCGCACGCTACTACACCATCAACAAGGCACAGCAGGTGCGGCAGCTCTTCAACGACCTGCTCACGTACTTCCGGGTTTTGAAGAAAATAAGGGTACGTATCTACGAATTCTTGAGTGAACGCTTCAAGATAGTGATACACCGGCCTTTGCCACAACAACCGGATGACCGCTACGGCAGTGCTGATAGATGTTCTAACGTAACGTCTCTTACTCTATTGTATTAAGTTATCTGATGATGGTGGGAAAAATCATTCTTTATTTAAAAACTGGCGGTTTTGGGATGGATAGATAAAATATCAACTATATGATCGGTGGTGCGATGCTTCACAATGAAACGTTTTTCCGTCAGTACTCCAAGGTATCACGGCAATTGTAGTCTCCGATAGATTCGGGATATCATGATATAAATGATGACTAATGTGCTCGGAGACGGAGTTGCATTGAGCGGTATTGAGATCGGCGTTTAGTGATAAAACCGCCTCTACCTGTAAATGATGCCCGATCCATCGCATCTGCAATCTTTGAACATCCTTCACGTCTGGATGCTCATTGACGATGCGCTCTGCTTTTTTCACGATAGTCGGGTCGACTGCGTCCATGAGCTTATACCACATTGACTTGGCGGAATCCTTCGCAATGAACAGGATGATAATACCCATGACTATGCCAATAATCGCATCGATGATTGGGTATCCAAACCAAGCGCCCATCACAGCGACTAATATAGCAAGAGACGTAAGCCCATCAGTTTGAGAGTGAGTGCCATTTGCAATTAATGCATCCGATTTCATCTTCTTACCGGTACGAATTTGTATCATTGCCGCGAGTACATTGCCGGCGAACCCTACAATCGCTGCTGCAGCGACTAACCCCAGGTTATCTAATGGTACGGGATTAAAGAGCCTATGCAGTGATTCCCACAAAATATAAAAAGCGCTTATGCTGATCGCCAGAACGATGAACAAACCCGCCAGATCTTCGGCACGCCCATATCCATAGGTATATCGCTTATTCGCCCGTTTATTAGCTAGCCAGAAAGCGAACAATAAAGGTATAGAGATAATGGCATCGCCGAAATTGTGGACAGTATCACCGAGTAAGGCGACGCTTCCGCTCATAAGGTAAATACCGATCTGGAATACAGTCGTCAAACCCAACAAGGCAATCACAATATAAATGGTGCGAATGCCAAGCTCATTTTCTTTTAGAGCGCTATCGTGCGCCAGGTTACCATGTTCGTGGGTATGGTCGCCCAAGTTGAAGATCGATACGATTGTAGAAACTATACCGCTCCTGTGACCACGGACATTATCATGTTCATTTCTCCTACGGGAGTGGTCTCGTTCATGATCCTCATATTCATGTTCAAAGCCATGAGCATGTCCATACTGTCCGTGACCGTTAATTTCGCTCATGTATCACTCTCTTGCTTGCCATTTACCTGACATGTATAAACATTTGTAAATTTGCGATCAAAAACATTATGTGGCTTTTTCTAGCAGGAAGTAGTGCCCGCCATTTAAATCACCACTATCAATGCATGTAAACTTGGCCTCCTTAAACAGCTGATTCCACTTTTTACGTGAGGTCAGTACAAGAATACTTATGATGTTAAACACCATGATAGCGGCGTAGTTCGGCAACATTATTATCAAGAGTAGTTTCCCGTTCTTTTTCAACACGCGGTTAATCTCTTTAAGGGCTTTTAACTGGTCTTTGCCCAGGTGGTCTATCACATACGAGCTGACGGCGGCGTCAAAGGTCTCTTTTTCGAACTTAAGGGCCGTGATATCTTGGGTCTGTATTTCCACCTTATCGGTAACGTTCGCGACCTTTAAGTTCTTCTCAAGCAATTTTTTCCCCCCATCGTCAATGTACGGCGCATCAAATGTATCGACAGCGATTATTCTCCCGTTCTTCAATATCTTGCTCACTGCAATTGACGTTCTTCCGGCTCCGCAGCCCACATCAAGAACCAGATTTTTGCCAGCCGTTAGCAGATCAACGTACGGTAAGACGAGCTCTGAGTCCATATTATGGATGCGCCGAACAACAAGATCCCCCATGAATAGCTGAAGTGCGACAAGAAACAAGAGACCTGAGAGGATATACAGGCTCCTACTAATGATGAGCGTTCCGACCGACATCATTAAGAACGAAATCCAGCCGATAAAGAACCCCCATCTCGACGCGAATCCCCATCCAAAATCATACTCGAGATTGTTCGCTCTTCTTCCGAATATACCCGCCATTTTATGCGTGGTTTTTGTGCCTGCTCTCATATGCGCCATGTCATTACCCCCATAGTCCAATCGATATTATGAATCCAAGCCTTTCAAGGATTTATTTATGGCCTCGATTTTTTTTGTCGTCTCATCCACGGCCTTTTTCGCATCGCTGATAACATTTGTTGATAATTTACGATTCATAGCCGTATTAAATTCGATGAACGCTGATATAAGCCCCATCATCGACTTATGCAGTTCCTGGGCCATTTCTTCCTCACCACCGAACCATAGTATATCCATCAGACAAGGCATCACCACCTTCTCTTTTCTCTCCAGTTCCGATGGGAGATTCTTCTGTTCCTCTAGGAATTGTCTGCCCACCTCTGTGAGAACATAACGCTTAATCCCGCTTTTTTCAACAGGCTGTTCAACAGCATAGCCATTTTTTTGCAGCCACGCGAGAAGTGGGTATATCGAGCCTGGCCCCGGCTTCCACAATCCTGCCGTTCTTCTTTTGATCTCGTCTGCGATCTCTGAACCAGACAGTGACTTATCTCCGAGCAGCTCTAGCGTTTTGCGGCGGAGAAATCCCTTTGGTATCTGCGTTGTATGCTTCACAAGGTGATGCATGTGCGAATGAAACCTCTCGATATGGGAGCCCATTTATTGTGACACATCCTATTGATATCAATATTGATATCAATATTGATATTTCTATTTAAATGCTTTGCTCATCAAAATTTTTTGGCATTACCTGCAACCTAATGGAAGTGCATCGACTCTTTCGATACAATTGGGCTTCAGTTAAAACGGGAACGATTAAATAAAAAACAACACGTACAGAACGGCTACTGTACATGGAAAACGAGCATCTTGTGAGCGCTGAAGACGGTCTATCGCATGGCGACGTGGTGAAGACCAAATACATTATCGGCTATATCGTAGCCACACTGGCAATCGCATGGGCCGTTGAACTCTTCGGTTTTCGTGTGGGTGCGGTAGCACAGGCTGTTTTACTAATCGCATTTATTCCTGCGATCGTCGCTTTTGCCTTTAACGTCGCACAATGCAGGCCAGTGAGAGCACAACTGACATCGCTCACCCACCGAATAACCAGTAGATCCGTGGTGTTCGCCGTGGCATACCCGCTATTGTTCATTGCTGTGGCTGCAGTGATCTCACTCGTTACAGGTGCGGGGCACATCAGCGCTGAAGGCCTGTCAAATAAGCTCAGTGCCAATTCCATTATTCTCTTTCTTGTTCTCGTTGTCGTCACCTTTCTCCTCTCCATTGGAGAAGAGTACGGGTGGCGAGGGTATCTCCTCCCTGCCCTTACGCTAAAGCAAGGGAAGGTTGTCGCTACTACAATAGTGGGAATTGTGTGGGGGCTCTTTCATCTACCGATATACTATCAACTGGCTGCACTCGCGGGAGCCAATCCACCAGCGTTGACCGTACTAGATGCTGGGTTTGTGGTTACACTTGCGTTTGCCTTCTCGTTTTGTTACTATTTAACTGGGAGTATACTTCCTTGCATGCTGCTCCACGGCATATGGGACGTCACCCTCCCTACTGCGTTCGGTCAGGGTAGCTCAGGCATCATAGAAATTGACCGGTTGTATCTAAGCGCGCTAATACTTGTCATGGGTGCAGTGCTCGTTCCATGGTTCATCACGCGATTTAACAAGATGAATGCGAATGCAGTTCGCGAGGAGGGTACAGCTCTCGTTTGACCACAACAGCCTCAACATTACATAGGCGCACTTGCAGTTTAAAGATCAAGATTTAAAGCCTAAATAATGACCAAAAATGATTGATGAGACTATCACGACGATGGCAATAAGTTCGATGACAGCAAATACTGCTAAAGTAGGAGAGAGGGGAGTGCACGATACGATTTTATAAGGACGAAGGAGCCGTCGATCTCAGGGCTACGTCGAACATAGCTAGGCCGCACGCACCATACAAAGATAGAGCGCTTCTGCGACAGTCTTAAGCCCTGTGAGAGAGCATAGGTAGATCCAACCTGTGAGTATCCCACATACATTCGAGGTTACTTGATGAAAATACTTGGAATAAACAGCAGTCCCCGGAGAAAGCGCAGCAGGACTCTGAAGTTAGTCGAAGCGGTGCTCGTAGGCGGACAACAGCGCGGAGCAGACACAGAACTGGTGAATATCTGTGAACTGGACATATGTTACTGTCTCGGATGCCAGGTGTGCCACGCCAACGGGAAGTGCGTACGCGAGGATGACATCTCTGATTTAATAGGCAAGATGACACGTGCCGACGGCATCGTCCTCGGGTCACCGGTGTACATGTATGGCGTGACCGCGCAGCTTAAGGCGGTGATCGACCGCATGGCAGATGCCGTCTACTGCCAGATACTTACGGGCAAGTACGGGTGTGCCGTCGCTACTGCGGGAAGCTCTGGTGAAAAAGATGTGCTCCACTACATGAATCGCATCCTGAACGAGTTGGGTGCCGTCACGGTGGGCGAGATAGGGGTGACACTAGACGTGAATCCTGCTGCGCTTGCTGGGGCAATTAAGGACGCAGTTACACTCGGGCAGACGCTCGCTGGTGCGATCCAGACCCGACGCCGTTACCCGGATCAGGAACAAATGCTCGCAGAGCACAGGGAACGCATTAGACAATTCATTGAGGCGAACAAAGAGCTGCTCGCGCATGCGTACAAATGGTGGGTGGAACGGGGCTGGATTTAACGTGTGCATCGGGGTTATTGGGCATTGAATGAATACAAATCGTCGCCGTATTACGATTAATCAAGTGCCATAAAATTACTATTTTCGCTATCGAACATTATGTAGCGAGATTTTAAACAGTTGTGGAATCGCTGGCGCACGGGAGACAAACAAAAATTCGAATTCTCTATCTCTACGGGGAAGTCCAAAGAATTCCGTGTGAGGACGCCATGTCGATGCAGTATGAACTAATGCACCCCCACGAATGGTCGCCCAAAAAGAGACTGAATGAAGTTGTCGAATGTTCAAGTGGTACACACGCAACGCCCGGGAGCTATGCCTCGCGCACGCTGTCAGCAAACTGCCGTACCTTTTCCTGAAAGTCTCCCTTTTTGACCTCGTTCTGCCGAATGGCAATGGTGCCGACCGGCTGCTTATCACAAAGAGCTGCCATTTCATCGAAGACGCGTTTATATTCTGCGCCTCCCTGCGTGCAAAAAAATGCGACGCGGTTGAATTTCGACTTATTCTCTGCGATATAGGTTCTCATGGCACTCGACATCGTGCCCATCCAGATAGGAGTACCAAGGATTACGATGTCGTATAGTGAAGGATCGTGCTTTATCGGTTGCAGCACGGTGAGCTGTTTCGATCGTGCCTCCGTTCCGGATCGCATAAAGCCTATCGGCCCAGACCGTTTTCTAGTATCGACGAGTTCTTCATTATCGCAGTCGAGTGTGGTCGCTATGGCTTCTCCCACTTTCCTGGTCATTCCTGTTCTTGAATAAAACACCACTAATGGCTTCATTCTGTAGATACCCCCCAAACCCCTTGTTCAGCGCACTCGTTAAAATACCTTTTTATTAATGTTCAACGGCGCTTATTGGCTGCTGACTGTCGAACCATGCGGGCGTCTCATTCAGCAGAGAGCAATGCTCCCTTTGTGTCCGCGACTATTGTTCCCCTTTGCGGGGGAATCACGGCTCATCTCCCGTGGGCGTCGCAGAAACGAGCACCTACAAAAGTGTTATATTATGCCGACCACAGATTGCAGTGGAAACTGCGTAATAAAGACCTGATTCGAAATGGCTGATCCATTTGTGCACGTCACGGTTACCGTTTTAGCTTTGTTGCTCTTTTACGACAAGAAGTATCGTCAGTACATCTTTTACTTGTTTCCCCTAGTAGTGCTCCCCGACGTGGATCACTTCATCCCCAACGAGCATCGTATCCTGTTGCACAATCTTTTCATTCTTCTGCCAGTTCTCAGCGTGGTTCTCTATTCACGCCTGAAGGCAAAGAACGACGTTTTGTAAAACATCGCGCTCATTGCCGGGTTCTTCCTGTTGTCACATATCGTGCTTGATTTCTTCACCGGCACTGGGGTGCCTTTGTTCTACCCGCTTATGGCTACCAGATTTGGCTTCACCTCCGAGGTCCTTCTCACGCACGGCTCCTTGGTGTTCGTGTCTGAGCCGCGTGGTGCATTCGTTCAGAGCGAAGTTTTGGGTATCGCGCTGACAGGGCTTGTGCTGCCCATCAGCACTTTCATCGGCAGAAGACTACCCTCCACTATGGGTGAATCCGTAACGCATGAGACGCAATAATTCTTACAAATTTTTTGACCAAAAGTATGACAAGGAGTTCTACAAAGAGAAATCGGCTGTGCCAGTATTTTATGTTAAGATTGCTTATAACCATGTTACGTTAGTTTCGAAGTCTGGGTAATTCACCTGTCTTGGCTGGTAATTATCGGCCGGATACCCCAAGGCACAACCATCAAGTGCATATTCCCCACACGGGATGCCCAACAGCTGGCAAAATTCATCATCGTCTCCCAGCCTTAGATGCAAGACAAATGTCACAGGTCTGAATCCTATTTTGAGCGTTGTTGCCTTTAGCCACATGGTTTGCATGCAATAGCTAAGCGACTCGGCGGCTATAGGGGGAACTCCCTTTCGTTCTCCTGCAATTATTAAATAAGGCACGTCCTTTGATAACTGAGCAATAGAGTTAGTGCTTATTTGCTTTATTATCTGTACGAATGGTAATAAGCCAATTTCTTTTTCCATTTTGGCGGCAAACTTTGGCATCCTGTCGTTTACAATACTCTCTACATTCTTCGTCATCGGTGAGGTAGAAGGCAGTATGAAGAACTTTCGAAAGTCCGTTTTTCACGCAGCGGGAAATGATGCAAAAGGAGCTGTTAGTCCCGCCCGAATTATCTGCTCAATACACTCTTTATCTAGCGGGATTGTGTTAAATTCTCTAACCGTATGGCGCGCTTTTAGAATGTCATCCAATGCCTGGCTGTGTGCTGTTCCTATGTTTTCAAACATACTTTTTGTCCACTCTTCATTATATGAGGATTGGTCAACGATTTCATTTTATACTCAGGGTCATTCTATTCAATCCACGTAGTTACTTCATCAACATTGGGACGCAATATGGAGGCGGAGGCCCCTATCGGGTACCCAATCGCACACCCATTCAGGCCAACCTCTCTGTAAGGCACACCCAACAGAGAACAGAATTCTCTGTCCTGCGCCATCTGAGCAGTCGCCGACACAAGCTGAAATCCCAATCCGAGAGCAGTAGCCTTCAGCCACATGTTCTGGAGACAGTGAGCAAGAGATTGTTGCTCGACACATGAGACCCCTTTCCGTTCAACGACGACGATATAGTAGGGGGCCGTCCCTATGCCGGGTACTCCATTTTTTGCCAATCCTTCCAGCCTTCTAATAATATCCGGCCATCGGTTTTTCAAGGATGCATTAGCCTGCAGTTCTTTAGTTACCTGTTCTATCCACGACGTCATTTGCCGCTTCGCGATCTCGGTCACTTTGGTCATTTGTTGGCTATCTTTCCTAAGGACTACGAATCGGCGGAAATACACTTCTTCAGCGGAATATAGACCTGGATATGGGGCGAGCAATCCGGCACGAATAATTTTTCTGATTTCATCTTTTGGTGGGACCTCTGCTGTGAAAGTCCTGATAGAACGTCTCGATTCGAGTATTCGGTCAAGAATGATGTTCTCTGCTTGAGAGAAGGATAAAGCACATGTCATACAAAATTAGTTGGTATGCCAACTATATAGACGATTATGCTTTAGGTAGCGCATTGACCAAGATAAAACATGTTGCATTTTTTATTTAAATTGCTAAGAGTTCGTATCGGCGATCATATATGACTAGGTCAGGCACATTTGGTAGATGTGACGCTTTTTTCAACGGAGCCACAGGGAGCTCAGCACGTTCAAAAGTTGAACGGGCGGCGTTGTATTTAGATAGAACGACTTCTGTCGGTCGGATTATGCGGCACACCAACCTAAACATAAGTGTATCATCAGTTCAATGAAATGATGTAAGAGAGTTTATAATAGGGTGAAATGGTAATTGTTACAACTATGCAGGAACGGATCAACATAGGCGGGCTGTGCCACATCGCCATCGACGTGAGTGATTTAGAGCAGTCGACAAAGTTCTATGCGGAAATGTTCTCCATGGACATTGTCAGCCGTTCGGACATGATAGTACACCTGAAAACGTCCGGGGCAGACGACAGTTTTTTTCTCTTTAAAGCCGACGGCCCGGTGAACCCGAGAGGATGCGGGATGAAGCATTTGCACTTTGGATTCAGGATAGATGACCGTAACTTCGACAATGCCTTGGAGCACATCAAGAGGAACAATATTACAATACATCCGAACCCTGACAGGGAGGCTGGCAGGTTTATATACATCGAAGACCCGGATGGTTATGTGATACAGTTAGAGCCGCGAGAAGAAGGAAAGTGTGGCGGGTAAAATAAAATAAGCGAGACACGATCGGTTTTGATGCTACCGACCGAACTCGGTGCTGAGCCAACATGCCCTCGCGAATAAGCCATCAACCGCATCCAGCATACGCTGATAATAAAAAGAAATATGGCAGCATAGAGATGGCCGGACACGGCGATCGGCCCTGCAATCACGAACATGAGCAGGCCCGAAAACATGACTATGTTCGGCGTTATTCCTGCGGCCGGAAGTGCCCTGGATATCAAATGCCGGGCCTAGCCTTTCTGCGGCTTATACACGTATAGCATGCTCATGCCCATTTTTCCTATTGCAGCAGGGCAGAAACTAAGTCCGCACAGTCCGTGTTACTGGCGTCGCCCGATCGGATCGTTTTTATGACTGCATTTTTATTTAGAGGGCTATCGCCCAGGAGCGATGTGATCTGTTTTCCGAGTGATGCTATATCGTTGTTATTAAACTGGCTCGAGCCGGTCGTCGCGAATATCCCTAACTTTAGATCCTTTTGCAGCGTTATCGCTTTCAGGTATGACTCGACTGAGCTGCTTATCTTCCCGAAATACATTGGCCCGCCGACGAGGATTATATCATAGCCCGATGTGTTCGCAGCGGTCGCGTTCCTGACACCTGCTAGCTCGACTTTATAACCCTTTGTTCTCAGGTCTGATGCTATTTTTACTGCTGCACCCTTTCCCTCTCCCGAGATACCCGGATTATATATCACCAGCGCGTGACCCACTGATGTTCCTGCTGGGCTCAGAGTCTCACTGCCTGTGGCCGTATAGCTCATCACATCCAGAATTATAAAGCCCATTCCGGCAATTACTACTAGAACAACCAAAACGATGATTAACCCCACGATCATTATTCGATTCATTCATATGCCTCGCGTTTCATTGACAGTTGCATTATCATCCATTCATCAGTCCCACTTTATGGTTTTATTGAGTTCACCATGAACGTTTTGTGTTTACGCCGCTTAACTTAATCTTTGCCTTACCTCGGTTCACATCTACTGCTCCTGTTGTTGGATGCTGATGTCATTACCCGACACGTCACGAGACTCCTCGTCTTGGCGTGGCATCAAACTCGCAAGTGAATAATATTTAACCCTTCACTTCTATCATTGTAATCCAAGAATCTTCATGATGTACGCTGTTACCTTGTCGTCTAATTGCCTTGCTCTCATACTAAACATGAATTGTAATGGTATCCTCCTAGCAGCCGCACTGTTAGCCGTACTAGCAAAAAGTGAAAAATCAAAGTCAATCTTTTCGACGAGATCGATTGCCTTGGGATCATAAAATAGTGACCTGTATTTCTTGCTCTTTTCAAGCACTTTTGCAACACATTTCCGACTTTTGGAGGGGCAGTTTGCAACAAAGCTCAACTGATGAGTAAGTTTATATATAGTTATATTTTATTTTATATCTAAAGATATATCAAAAATGTTAGAAACATATTACATAAGGTTGATAGGTATGCAACAAGATATAATAAAAAATCATATACAGCCAACTATCCAAGGGGAATCGACTATGGTCGCAAAACAAGAGAACAAAGACGTTCAAAAATTCGACCGTCGGTCAATGACATACGAGGATTCATGGGCACAGGGGGTTTTCTTTGACCGAGTGCATAACGCTGTGCTGGACCTTGTTGAAAGCCAAACTCATCCAAAAAGCATTGTGGATGTCGGTTGCGGAACCGGGCGGCTGCTGCGTAAAGCGAGAGAGCGTTGGCCTGATGCGCAGCTGATCGGCGTTGATCCTGCGGAAGGCATGGTGGAAAAAGCTCGTTCCATGATGCCTAGTGCTACCTTCTATGTAAGTGTGGCGGAGTCACTACCTCTGCCAGACGCCTCGATAGACCTCGCTTTTAGCACCATGTCTTATCATCACTGGGTCGATCAAGTAGAGGGAGTACGCGAGATGGCACGTGTTTTGCGTCCCGGGGGGCGTTTCTTCTTGGCTGACTTTAGACTGCCTCTTGGATGGTCGAAAGTCATCCGTCGTTTTCAGCTAAACGACCCGGATCGGGTACGAGAGGTATTTGCCCAAGCTGGATTAGACATTCAAGCACAAAGAAAGCGGATGGGTCTATGGCTACTCATTACGGTTGGAGAGCGTCAGTAACGTGAGGGGGTCCTCCGATACCGGATTTTCTGTTGTAGTTAGTTGATAGCGCTGTACCGCTCTGTGGCTTCATAATGGTCACTCCCATTCAAATATATATTTCGAGGTCGAACACGACCGTACCACCGGTCACAGTCGAAGAAGGCGCTCTGCATTGCCGTGTGCGATCCGATGTTTATCGGCTTTGCTCACCGGGAGTTGATCCAGGAAGGCACGCGCCATCGCCATCGATCCAAAGGGATAGTCGGCTGAGAACATGATCCGGCCGGCACCGACCTGAAGTAACAGGTTGAGGAACGGCTGGATCCAGTTGAAACCACTAAACGTGTAGTGGAGGTTCTCGCTGAGGTAGGCACCGATCGCGCGATCAAGGTTTGTTACTTCTGTGGGTAAAGTAAGATCAAGTCTGGGCAGCATAAATGGAAGACTTTCGCCCAAGTGGCCGATTATGAGCTGCAGGCCCGGATATCGGTCGAATGCTCCACTGAGGATGAGGCGGAGGACATGAGTGGCAGTCTCTATA
>Ga0187772_10000225_pt1 | contig 24125 bp, 19 predicted proteins | sample 0116_SJ02_MP15_2_FD_133137 | JGI IMG/M metagenome (GOLD analysis project Ga0187772, IMG submission 133137) | Tropical peat soil microbial communities from peatlands in Department of Meta, Colombia - 0116_SJ02_MP15_20_MG | ecosystem: Environmental > Terrestrial > Soil > Wetlands > Peat | place... | reverse complement strand
GCGAGCGGGCCGCTCGGGTTCTGGATCAGCACCTCCTCGCCCGCCCGCTCAGCGGGGAACTGTTGCGCCTGCGTCTGGTCGGCGAGGCGCGACTGGCCGTTCTCCGTGTCTAGCGCCTTGAGCTGCACCATCCCTACGGCGCCGCCAAGCGCGAACGCGACGAGCACGAACGCCAGCCATCCGCGTGTTACCCCCTTCCGGTGAGCCGTGCTCCACGCGGCGATGCGCGATGTGAAGTTCGGTTGCATGGCACTGCCTCCGTTGAGAGTCGTTCAAAGCACGTCGCCAGCGTCCCACCCGGTCGCGGACGTGTCAGTGCGGCGACCAGGCGTGTTGGGGTTCGGATCGCTCGCCTGCCGGGTGCGGGTAGCCGCACTGTGCGCAGCGGGGTGCGGCGCGACAATTCAGGCATGGCGAGAACCGTGCTAATCGTCGATGACCATCCAGGCTTTCGCACCAGCGCGCGACGCATGCTCGAGGCGGACGGCTATCAGGTGGTCGGTGAGGCGCAGGATGGCCGCTCGGGGATCGCCGCCGCGCGAGCGCTGCGCCCGGACATCGTCCTGCTCGACGTGAACCTCCCCGACCTCGATGGGTTCGAAGTCGCCTCTGCGCTCACCGGCGCCGACGACGCTCCGATCGTCGTCTTGACATCGAGCCGCGAGCTCGGTGACATCAATGGGCTGGCCGTGCGCAGCCGCGCGCGGGGGTTCGTCGCGAAGGCCGACCTGTCCGGAGCTGCGCTCGACGCGCTGTCGAGATGATCGGGCGTCGGCGGCGTTGATGCCGTTTGGCGTCGGCGCGTTCGCGCTCGGCCGGCCGCGATCACGGTGATGTCCGCCGAGCACCCGACCTCGCCGCGCGCGCTGGGGCGCTGGAGCGCGGCGCCCGATGAGCAGGCGCGGCTCGGGTCGCTGGGATTCCTGCTCTCGCGATCGCGGTGCCACGCGCCGGCCTCACCCAGCAGCCGCCGGCCGACCACGCCATCGGCGCAACCTCGAAGGCGGAGCGGAGCCTCGAAGATGGCGGGTGTCCAGGCGATCGGTCCGAGAGCGTAGGTGCGATCGAGCTGCCTCACGGTCGCCGCGCGCGGCGTTCGTGGCGACTGCGCCGGAGGTTAAGAGCGCGCTCTCCGAGCAGCCGCGACGTGTACGGGGTTCGCTCGCTTTGCGGCCTAACCGTGGGCCGGTTTCAAGGGCCAGCACTCAGCCCGAGGAGGTTATCTGGCTGCCTCATGATTGTGGTTTACCCGCACCATGGTTCGGATTACCTCGGAGGAGGGGGATGGTCAGGAGTGGTGTTTCCCCGGGCCTCGTTTGCGGATTATTCCGGATGTCAGGTGCGCTCATGAGTGGTCCTCACGCACAAAGCTGCTTGCGGGTTGGCCCGGATGCGTTGTCACTGGAGGCGATGGACACTGTGCGCATGGGAGCGAGGTCTGAGCTTCGTTGACGTCGGCGGCGGTTCGCGGAACTTGTCGACCCTGATCATCTGAGCCCCCCGGTTTCGGCCCGGGCGATGTTCTGCTCCTCGCGCGCATCGGGTCCGCAGGGCCACCGACGCGGATCATCTCTGGGCTTTGGGGGGCGGATGCCTAGCGCGTTTTCTGGCGCGGCAGGCCGATCAACGTGCGGGCGTGAGCGGAACGTATGGAGCGATGTCGGAACGATTGGACATGACCAGTGGTGTGGAACAGTCGGGGCGTGCGCCGCCGGTGGACTCAGATCCCCTGTCAGCCGCGGCTGATCATGACACGCGGGCGCACGGCCGGTGGCGAGTCTCGCGTTGGGCTCACGTCAGGCCGATCACAGGACAGCAAACAAGCAGCGCACCACCGAGCGCAGCCTTGTCCAGACGCTCACGGTCGCCGGCACACTCGCGAACTTCCGGGTGCTCAACCCCCGCGTCGAGTTCAGAGCCCGCTCGCGGTTGCTACGCCGGTCCTGGCCGCCGAGCCATCTGGAGAGACGATCGCTCGGCATCGCGGCATCGCCTCGGACTCACAGCCCGCTCGCTCGAAACTACGTTCGAACACGCGGCAGCGGCGCTCGCTGTAGCGATCCCCGGACTGGCCACCGTCCCCCGCCCCCACGAGCTCAGGACTACGGTCCTCTGACGCGAGCGAGCACACCCGATCTCAGCGTGGGGTTGTCCGTAGCGCGACGGTGTGGCCCGCCGCCCGGCAATTCGGGAGGTAGCTCTGTAGCCGCTCGGACAAAAACGCGGCACAGTACGGGCATGCCGTCAGTTTTTCATTCCAACTCGAACGACTGAACGATCGTCGACATGTACGTCACCGTGCTCACAGTCGAGACAGACCTAGCGCTAACAGCGGACCGAAAGGCACCGTCACTCGGTTTGGAATCACCTAATGGGGACATCCGCGGACTCAAGACGGTGAGCTCGAACAGCACCGGAATGATGCTCACTCCTCCCGCACCAAGACTGACATCTCGATCGCGACGCACAGGTGGTAAGGCCCGGCAACATGGTCCTTACCACCTGTCACCACGAGGTCTTTCCGCTTCTTCGGGCGCGTAGAGATCCAGCGGGCGAAGATCTGAACAGCGAATTCGGCCAGGAAGCAGCGACTTGCGCTGATCAGGCTCGGATCCGTCACCGCAGACTGGTCGCGATAGCGATGTCGTGCTTCGTAGAAAGCCCGGATGATCGTCAATGATCAACACGGTCCTCCCCATCGCGTCATTGTTGCCGACACTCCCCTCCCGACGGTGCGGATACCCACACGCGTTTTTAGCGCTACCCGCACGGCAGGACGCCAGGAGACCGCATCCTGATCTGCGATCGCCGCTGCCACCCTGTAGGCATGAAGTACACAGATCCTGGAGGTGGTAGAAATGCAACGCACTGACCTGGCGCCGAACGCAGGGCGCTGGGGCGTCAACGCGGATTGCCCACACACTCCACTCACGGGGCGGACGAGCCCGTGGAACCGTTGCCACCTCAAAGCTTTACGACTCGCGAGGACAGCCGGTCGGCCCGCTCTCCGGCCTCCGAGGATCATCGGCGCCGTGCTTGCAAGCGAGCACGGTCGCCGCCGCGCGATGTGCGCCACAGCGCTCGCGCTCATCGGGGTCTACTCGATCGTGTTCGTCCCGGCTGAGCCCTCGCTGCTCGGTCGCCACCCGGTACGGCTCGAAGCGCTGAACGCCTCGACCGGGGCGATGATCGCCGGCGGCGCGTTCGCTCGGGTCGGGAAGGCTTCGCTCGCGCTCGCGCTGCTCTCCCCGTTCCCGAGCCTGCTGATGGCCGGCCCGTTCCTCTGGTGGGCTGGCCGGCTCTGGGGGCCGGCAGCGGCGTATCTCGGTGGGCGCGGGCCGCGCGGGCGCCGCCGAGCGGACCGCGCCGTACGCGCGCTGCAGCGCTACGGCTCCTGGGCGGTCGTGCTCGCGTATGTGTTGCCGGTCCCCAGCGCGCTGATCTACGCGGCCGCGGGATGGACCGGGATGCGGCTGCGCCGGTTCTTCCTGCTCAATCTCGCCGGCACCTCGCTGTGGGTCGCGCTCAACGTGGGGCTCGGCTATGCGATCGGCCACTCTGCCGTGCACGTCACCCAGGCGGTCACCCACTACGACCTGCTGCTCACCCTCCTCCTCGCTGTCGCGGTGCTCGCCGCGGCCGGGCTGTATGTGGTGCGCCGACCACGAACGTGGTCAGCTCTCTACGGAGCCTCAGAGCAGGAGGAACGATGAGCGACCGACTTGAAACGATCACCAGCGTTGGGGCCGGCAGTCCGTTCGTGGCGCTGCCGCCCGCCGCGGGCCGCGGTCGGGACCGGGTGATGCAGTGGACGCTGCGCCCGGCAGGATCTCCCTACCGGGCAGCCCGATCAGCAAAACCTCTCTCCCCGGCTCCGCGAGGAGCCGGCGCCAGATGCCGGCTCCTCGGCGCAGGCGGCGCGGTCAGACCCATGCCGATGAGATCCGAGTTCCAGCGGGGTCAGATGACCAGGGACACCCGACGGATCAGTACCCAAAGCTCATCAGGTTTCGGCAGATGAACAAGCGGACCACAGGCCTACGAGCTGGCTCGATGCGACGGCGACTTCTCGTGCTTGGGGCGCTGGTGCTCGCGGGCGCCGCCGCGATCCTCGCGGTGCCCGGCTTGCGCGCCGCGGCCAATCGCGCGTCGTCGGTTCATCCCGCGTGGCTGATCGGCGCGGTCTTGCTCGAGCTCGCCTCCTGCGTCAGCTTCCTGGCGATCTTCCGGCGTTTCTTCGACGAGCTTCCCGCCTCCGACGCCCGCCGCCTGGCCTGGATCGAGATGGGCTCGGGCGCGCTGCTGCCCGGCGGCGGGGTTGGCTCGCTCGCCGCGGGAGGGGTCCTGCTGCGCCGTGGAGGTATGTCGACCCGCAGGATCATCGAGAAGTCCAGCGGGCTGTTCTTTCTCACCAGCGCCACGAACGCACTCGCGCTCGTAGGCGCGGCGGTGCTGCTCGCTCTCGGCCTCGGCAGCGGCCCGAACCGCCTGCTCTTGACCGTAGTCCCGGGCGCGCTGGGAATCGGCGCAGCCGGGCTCGTGCTGGCGATACCACGGACGGGCCGGCATCGCAACGGACGAAGCCGGGCCCTCGCCGGGGTCCTCGACGGGATCCAACAGGCCGAGCTGGCACTGGCCCGGCCGCACTGGCGCCTGCTCGGCGCCGTCGGCTACCTCGGCTTCGATATCGCGGTGCTCGGCTTGGCCTTCGCCGGCCTCGGGCACCCGATCAGCGCTCCCCCCCTCGTCCTGGCGTACATCATCGGGTACGCCGCCAACTCGCTGCCCGTGCCCGGCGGGATCGGCGTGCTTGAAGGGGGTCTGGTCGGCGCGCTCGTGTTCTACGGCGCCCCTGTTGCTCCAGCCACCGCCGCCGTGCTCCTCTATCACACGATCGCGTTCTGGATTCCCAGCCTGGGCGGGGCGATCGCCTACATCCTGATGTCCACAGCGCGACGGGCGCGTCCGGCTGTGGCTGACCCACCCAGGCCGACCCAACCATGCCGCGTACTCCTCCTTCGCTTCTTCTCGGATCGCGCTGCTTCAGCGCGATCCTGTGGTCGCTGGTCACCTCGCGATCCCAGGCCACCTCTTCCTGATGACCGCGTATGGCGGCGTGGAGTACAAGATCCACGACTGCGTAGTCGGCTTCCTCCGCCAGTTGCGGCTCGGGGGGCTCGGCTTCGACGCTGAAGCTGACCGGTTCCTCCGATCCGTCAGGCTCGCGGGCGGTGTCATCCCGGTGCTGCTTCGGATCGTCATCTTCGGCTTTAGCGTTTCCCAGCCAGTTGACCTTCCCTTCGGGCAACTCGTCCCCGCGATGCGCCGCGACATCGTGCTGCCGAAACTCCAGACGGATCCGCCGCAAGCATCGTGCTCGAGGCGATCCGCGACGTGCCAGCCGTCATCGGCGACACGAACAACCACCCCTGGACCAATGAAGACCGTGATCGCAACGCCGCAGCCACGGCTGAGGCGATCAAGGAGCCGCTTGATCGCCTGATGGTCGCGCTGGCGGTCTCCTATGCGAACCCGGTCCAGGAGCATCTCGCCCACGTTGGCGCCCTCTACGCCGGAGGCTCACTCGGCCGGAATCCCCTCCCGATCGGTGCCGCGTTGATCAACCCGCCACCGGGCGGGTACCCGGAACTTGACATCGAGCGCCTGAAGCGCAATGCCGAAATCGTCGCGAAGGTTCGCGACGTGAAAATCGATCGCCGTCGGAGCTCGCCGCTACTTCATGGCCATTGCGGAGAGAGCGCGGCCGGCCGACAAGCTCATCGACCTCGTCATCGCGATCGAGGCACTAACCGATGAGTCCCCCATGGAGCCGCAGAAGGAACGATTGGTGGAGCTAATTGCGGGGCGAAGCACTCGTGCGAGCCAGCGGGCGCTGACAGCTCCTCTGTCACCAAGGATCTCGTATACCCCGCGCGGATGCAAGACGAAAGCATAGCCACGGTGCTGACTACTTGCCCGTCTTACGCAATGGCCACCGGATGCTCCGAAGTGCGTTGGCGAGTGCGTCTCGTCGAAGGCGAACGAGCAACATCAACGACATCACCGTCAGCCGGCGTGGGGTCCAGTTAGACCCGAGGCTCAGGACGAGGTCGTCTCCCTCCAGCGCTGGCGCATCTGGCGAGTGCCGCTCGTCATAAACCCAGTTCACGCGGACATATCGATAGCCGAGGTGACTCCAAATCCCGACGATGGCACCGGTCTCGTCTCGAATTGGGTTCAGCGCGCCCACCCATAGCCCCGGATCGGTTCTCTTGAGCGTGAAGAGGAGCCACATGTCGATTCGAATCTCCCACCGAAACGAAAGCGGTGGCGGCCAAAGCTTTCCGTCAAGAAACGCGATCAATGTCGGCGGTACCTCGAAGCCTGCCTCGGCGATCCGGCATCCGATGTGCTTGGCGAGGTAAGGGAGATAGTTCCCAAAGGACGTAGACCAGTCGGTCCAGACGTCCGGCAGGTGGATCCGTTGATCACGGAGCACGGCCGACTCATTGGCCCGGATGAACTCGTTGAACTGGTCATAAGCGACGTCGAACGGCTGGCTTCCAGCGCCGTTGCACGACACGCAGAGCGAGGCCGCAAAATTTCAATCCTCCGCTCCCCGGCCCGCGGATCGTTTGCGGCCGTTGCCCGTGAACTACACGGACGACCTCTGCGATGCCGTGGTACGGGCCGCTGCCGAACTCCCGCTTGATATCGGTCTTCTTGTACCGGTGCTCGCGCGACCTGCATCGCCCCGGCCGGGCTTCGCGGCGACGGCGGCCGTTCGGGGTCGCCGACCCGTGGCCGAGACCGGCCCCGACCGGGAGGCGACGGCGACGCACTGCCACTCGCGCCCTGGGTGACCGGAGGCGGTCGGCGGGGCGGGCGGACGCTCGCGGCGGCGTTGCTCGCGGAGGGCGGGAGGAGCCGGCTGCCTGCGGCCGAACGGTCCGGCGGCGAGTCGGGGTGGGCGCGAGCGCGAACCCGGCGGCCAGCAGCCCGAGCAGAACCACCGGGAACACGACCATCCGGGTGCGACGCCCCAGGCGCGGCCGCCGTCCCGCTCGGCTTCCTCGGCCCGCGCTCATCCGAGTCTTGCCGCTGCCACGTGGACGGTGAGAAGGTGCGCCAGGCCGTCGGCGAGCTCCGCCGGCAGCAGCATCCGGTCATCGGCCGTGGCGGCCGTCGCACGCGTCAGCGCGATTGCTGCGCGTCGCGCCTGGTCGAGAAGCGCCGGGACGTCGGCCTCGACCTCCACGGCAAGCCACGCGCGGGCCTGCTCGAGCGCCCGGTCAACCCAGACGGCGGTGTCGGTAGCCGACGTCGCTGGCGTGTGTTTCGAGCGCTCGATGCGCCAGCCGCAGCGCGCCTGCGGCGATCACCCGCACCGCGTCCACGACCACCGGCGGGACCCGATCGACCTCCGGATCCTCACGAAACGCCTGCGCCACGTGCGCGTACAGAACAGGTCCGGCAAGCGCAGCACTGCCAAAGTCAACAGCCGCAACGTCCCATACCCGCGCTCCTGGGCGGCGGCGCACCACATGCTCTCGCCCCCGTGCGAGACCGTCGCCGCGTACGCCTCACGCAACTCCCGATCGCTCGCCTGCACGGCGTGGTCCGCGCTCGTGCCGAGTTGTGCGTTGGGCTGTTTGCTCACAAACGGCAGGTGCCGGCCGGCGTCGCGCGGAGCCTCCCCCGGAGGCGCGAATCTCTAGCCTCCGTGACCACCGCTCGGCGCGACCAGTCGCCGTACAGCCGCGGGCCCGCCGCCGGGGCGATCAGCGATCCGAAGCGCCCGCGGTCATGAACCCGGGACGCCGCGCCGTGCCGGCCGCCGAGCGGAGCGCACCTACGAGCCGCTCCAACGACACGATCAGTACCCCGTCATCGATCCGCTCCACCGCCCGTGCACGCACCACGCACAAGACCCGAAGCGCGCCGCGGCGACACCACCGCCGCCGACGGCGGTAAAGCCACACCGCCATCGCCCGCACCGCGGCGAGATGACGCCGCTCAAACGACCTCGTCTTGATCTCGATCGCGAAAGCGATCCCCGTCGGCGCGATCGCGACGCTGTCGATATCACCACGGCCGCCGTACGCGAGCGAGTGACGCAGCCGCCACCCCTCCGCCTCCAATGCTGCCAGCGCGTGGCGCACCTCGTCCTCCGATTCCGCCCCGACACGACTGCGGGCGGCCAAGCGCACCCACCGGCGGGCGTTGGCGAGCAGCCGACCGCGACCAGCAGCAGCGCTGCTGCGACCGCCCACGTGCCGGTGCCCGCGGCGATGACCGCGAGTACGCACCCCACCAGCGCTCCGGCGCCGCACGTCGCAGCGCGGCGAAGGCGTAGGTATTGCTGGCGGCGGGGGAAGCTCGAGACGGGCACGATCGGAGGCTCGCATTCAGCGCGGACAGCCCTCGGGGGAGCGGCGCGGTCACGGCCGTCGATTCCGTCCGAAATCGACGTGCACAACGCCCCTGGGGCCTGCCCAAGGTCCGCGCGTGCCCACAGACACTGGGCGCAACGAGGCCCTCCTTCGCTCAACCCGGCACCTACCAGGCAGACGCAGCGATGGACCAAGCAACCGAACAGTTCGCGTGTGGACGCCGTCTTCCGCACCCCCGGCGCCAATGCGGGCGAAGACAATCCGTCCCTCGGTTGTTCTCGAGCGACCCGTGGTGGTACCAGGGGAGGATTGCCGATGCGGGGGCCGGCGGTTGAGCGCACTTGCTGACGCCCGTGGTCGTGAGTCGGTGCCGGAGCGGCTACTTGAGGCAGGACGTTGCTGGGATCCTGGGGACGACGACCGACTGGGTCTACCGAGAGGTTCGCGCGAAGCGTCTGCCGCACATCCGGCTCGGACGCTATGTCCGGTTCCGGCGCGAGTCGATCGACGCGTGGTTGCTGGCGCGCGAGCGCGGTATGGTGGCGCCAGGCACCGATCGCCCCGGCGACGCTTCCACGTCCCGGGGCAGGCACAGGAGGACGAACTCCGATGCAAGCCAGACGGCGTGAGCGGCGGCCGCGCGGCACAGGCCGGATCTTCGAGAAGGGCTCGAGCTGGTACGGAGAGTGGTGGGTCGACGGGAAGCGAGTCAAGCGATCACTCGGCCCGGTCCGCAAGCCGGGTAGCGGCCAGGGCCTGACGAAGGCGATGGCCGAGAGGCGCCTCCGAGACAGGATGAGCGACACGGTCGCGCCGGCGCCACCAGTGATTGAGCGGATGTCGGTCGAGCAGGTCGGGCAGAACCTGATTCAACAGCTCGTACTGAAGGGCCGGAAGGTCTCGACTACGGGCGACTACCAGAGCTACCTGACCGTGCACCTGGCACCGTTCTTCGGTGACGCTCCGATCGCGCAGATCACGAGCGACGAGGTGGAAGGCTTCCTCGAGGAGTGCCTCGAGCAAGGCATCGCGGTGAAATCGGCACTCAACTATCTCGGGTTTCTGCACGGGATCTTCGAGTTCGCGATCCGCAAGCGGTGGGCTCATCACAACCCGTGTAAGGAGGTGGAGAGGCCACGCGCCGCGGAGGACGACGGGGAGATTCGCTTCCTCGAACACGAGGAGCTCGACGCGCTGCTGTGCGCTACCGGCGCGGCCCGGAGCCGTCACACCCCCAAGACGCTCGAACGTGCGGCGCTGGTGCGCCAACTTCGCGATCTGGAGGCACGTGACTGGAGGCAGATCGCGGATGCGCTCGGTATCGCGCCGTCAACCGCCGTCTCCCTGTACCGGTGTGATCCGCAGGCGGTGCTCCTGGACGATCTGGCGCGTGTGGAGCGGGTGCTGTACCTGACCGCGGCCATGACGGGCCTTCGGCAGGGGGAACTGCTCGCGCTGCGCTGGGTGGACATCGACTGGATTGCGCAGCGGATCAGGGTGCGGCGCAGCTACGTTCGCGGCAGGTTCGGGACGCCGAAGAGCAAGCGCTCCTCCAGGTCGGTGCCGCTCGCGGACGAGGTCGCCGGCGAGCTCGACGTCCTGTTCAAGGCCTCGGCCTATCAGGCGGACGAGGACCTCGTGTTCGCCACCCGCATACCGGCCGACCGATGGACCGCTCGCAGCTCCTCAAGCGGTTCAAACGGGCGCTGAATCGCGCCGGCATGCGCCCCGTAAGGTTCCACGACTTGAGGCATACGTTCGGAACCAGAATGGCCGCGGCCGGGTGCCGATGCGCACGCTCCAGGAGTGGATGGGCCACCGCGACTACAAGACCACCCTGATCTACGCCGACTACGCGCCCGCGGCGAACGAGGTTGCGCTGGTCAACGCGGCCTTCCGCCGCCGAGAGGGCGCCATTGAGGGCGCCAAACTGAGCGCCACTGTACCCAACCAGACCCTTGAAAACCCCGATGAAATAAGGCCTCGCGAGTGAGCCGCACCCCCTTCTTCTGGTTGTGGTCCAGGAGGTCGTGGGTTCGAATCCCATCGCTCACCCTCAGGAATTCCCTCCATAGCGCATTGAGCCGAATTTCGACGCATAAGGGTTCGTTCCAGCGCCCCGCGCAGCGCGAAAGCGCTCGGAGTGTCTCTACGGCACGAAGCGGTTGCCTGCCTCCGGCAGCGAATAGGTGGCGTCGAGGATGAGATCTGCGTCGGTGATCGCCGCCTCGCTGACCCTGTCGTGGCGACAGGTGACAACGACCAAGTCGTGGTCGCCCGGCGGCGGTGGGCACGGCAGGGAGTGCAGCACCTCTTGGTTCAGCTGCACGCTGCCGGCCACGGGGTCGTAGATCGACACGCGCGCGCCTCGGGCGCGCAGTCCGCCGATCACTTCGAGTGCGGGCGACTCACGGGTGTCCGCGATATTGGGCTTGTAGGAAACGCCGACCACGAGCACGCGCGAGCCCCGGAGCGGACGCCCGGCCATCTCGAGGACCTCCGCCGCCCGCTGCACGATCCGCGCGGGGCGCATGGCGATGCCCTGCATCGCGGCTGAGATGACCGACGGATACATCCGCGCCTCGCGCAGCTGCCAGAGGAGATAGTGGGGATCGCATGGGATGCAGTGCCCGCCGACGCCGGGCCCCGGGTAGAAGGGCATGAACCCGTACGGCTTCGTTCCCGCGGCATCGATCACCTCAATCGGGTTCAGTGACATGATCCTGGCCACGTCGGCAAACTCGTTGGCGAGGGTGATGTTCACCGCCCGAAAGGTGTTCTCGAGCAGCTTCGTCATCTCCGCCGCCTCCGGGGAGGAGACGAGATGTAGCCGGTTGGCGAGCGCCCCCAGGAACGGCACCGCGGCCATCGCGCACGCCTCGGTCACCCCGCCGACGACCTTGGTCACCTCTGTCATCGCAACGTTGGTGTTGGCAGGGTCGATCCGCTCGGGCGCGAAGCAGATGTGTACCTCCTGACCGGCCATCAGACCGCGAGCGGCGAGCGGGTCCACAAGCAGATCGCGTGTGCAGCCAACATACGTGGTCGAAGTCAGCACCAGGACTTGACCCGCCCGCGCGTGAGCTACGACCGCTTCGCAGGCCTTCGTGAGCGGTGCCAGGTTCGGGGTCTGCCGATCGTCGATTGGAGTTGGTACGCAGATCAGGATGCACTCAGCCTTCGCGATCGCAGCGGCGTCCCCGACGACCGCGAAGCGGCCGGTGTCGTTGCGGGCCAGCTCAAGTCTGCAGAGGTCGGGCTCAAGGAGGTCAGGGGTCCCATCGAGGATCTCCCTGACCCGCTCCCCTGAGACGTCGACGCCGATCACGGACATTCCAGCCGCATGACAACCCAGCGCGGTGGGTAGGCCGACATAGCCAAGGCCCACTACGGCTACGACGTGGTGTTTCGGCTGCGCCGCCGTTTCCGCCATAACTTGCGGAAGTGACGGCGCGACCGGATCGATGAGCGACATCCCCGGTACCCCCTAATCGTGCGATTGATCGTTTGCCCGGCGCCGAGCGACTTGCTTCTCAAGCCCTCACTTCGATGGCGGCCACGCCGCGTCCCGAAGCGGGCGCAGTGTAAGTGCAATTGCCAGCCCCCACCTAGGGCCGAGCCTCGAGGTCGACGTATTTTTGACGGTTTTTCTCTGGAGTCTCCCGAATCTCTTGAGCGGGCCCCGTGCATGTGACCCTTGAAGCACGCGGAAGGGCAAAGCGATTCACAGTGGACGTGTGTCCAGGGCTGCACCGTCGGCGAGACCGGACTCACACGCGAACACGACCGACGATTAGCGTAGGCGGACGTGCGACTCATGCGGCGCCGAGTCGTAAGCGGCAACCGCACCAATGATTCGGCTTCGCACGTGTTGGCTCGAAAAGGCAGGTATCCTCCGGGATCACTAACCGGTGAGTGTTACGCCGAGGTCACAGTCACACGTACGACCACGGACGCTAGCCCCTCGAGCCTCCCTCGAGCCTCCCTTACGTCGTCACTCTGCCGTCGAGCCCACGGTCACGGGACGAGAGGTCTCGCAGGACGTGGGTCGAAATCCGTGCATTTGCTTCAGCTCAATCGCAGAGCGTCGCTCAGATGAGGTACTCATCCCGGCGGGCGCTGCGTAGGGTGCGCCCAGATTCAGATCTATATAGGTGGCACCGTGATGGGGTTGACGCCTGAGGGTGGTTACCCATGCTCGGCGCCCGGCCGGCGACCCGGTGGACGCTTCGTTTCGGGCGGGCGCAGTCCATCATGGCCAGTCGGGCTGCTACGGGACAAACGGATAGTTAGGGGGTAGGCGATGATCTTGGCTCGAACCGATGGACGCCAGGTCGGCGGGCTGCGGGGTGACTCGACCATCGAGACTGGGGTTCCCGGCGATCGGGGCCTCGGGCGGTGGTGCACACTCTGATGTCGCGACGCAGGCGGGGTGGTGGGCAAGGCCTCCCCGGCACCAAGTCATCGGTACGTCGGCGAGCCGGGCGAATCGTTCGCCTCGCGGCTCAGCGCCTTCGGAGGCGCTCTCCTACGCCCCGGCTCCCGGCGGCACCCTTTGTCTCTCCCCAACCAGTGGCAGCTGCGCCACCGACGCTCGTCGTACCAGGTAGTTTCGAACCATCGCCGTCCGCGTCGATGGCCGACGGGCACGAGGCCGGCGTCGAGCAGACGCTGCTCGAGCTGACAGAGCGTCACGGTGTCTCCGACGAGCAGCTGGCTCGGCTGCTGAGCTGGCCGGCCGAGGAGGTCGCCAGGCGGCGTGCGCTCGCCGGCGGTGGTGCTTCCGATGGCGAGACTCAAGACAATCCGGCGCCCACGGCGCCGGCGGCGCCGCGCGCCCAGCCCGGCGGGAGGCTGGATGTGGTCGTGCGCGCGGTGGCGGTCGTGTACCTGGTCTTCCTGCTAGCGGCGGTGCTGCTCTATAAGAGCGCGTTCCTGAAGATGGTGACGGTCTCGCCGCTCCTGGCGATCTACAGCCTGGTGGTCGTCTGCTACATCTCGAGTCGGTTTCTGTTCAGCGCCTTCTATCGCGCCTGCGGGGACCACGGGCTTGAGCCGTATGTGGCGGTGATCATGCCTGCGTTCAACGAGCAGTCGGCGATTGGGCGGTCGCTGCGGTCGCTGTTGGAGCTCGACTATCCGGCGGACAAGCTTGAGATCGTCGCGGTCAATGACGGCTCGACCGACGGCACGCTCGCCGAGATGCAGAGGGTCGCGGCGAGAGCAGGGGGACGGGTGCGAGTGATCAACTTCGCGAACAACCGCGGCAAGCGTGCGGCGATGGCGGCGGGAATCCGCGCAACTGCCGCGGAGATCATCGCGTTCGTCGATTCGGACTCGGTCCTCGACCGTCATGCGATGCGCATCCTCATGCAGCGCTTCCACGACCCGAAGGTCGGTGGCGTGTGCGGCCACGCTGAAGTGCTCAACGTGGGTGCGAATTGGATGACGAAGATGCAGGCGGTCCGATATTTCGTCGCTTTTTCCGTCAACAAGGCGGCCGAGTCTGTCTTCAACGTGGTGATGTGCTGTTCAGGCTGCTTCTCTGCTTATCGGCGGGAGGCCGTGATGCCGCGGCTGGAGTGGTGGGAGCAGCAGACGTTTCTCGGGCGCCCGTCGACGTTCGGCGATGACCGCTCCTTGACCAATTGCGTACTGCGCGGTTGGAAGGTTCAATACGAGGTCAAGGCGCGTAGTCACACGATTGTGCCGGACAACTTCAGGCAGTTCATGCGACAGCAGTTGCGATGGAAGCGCTCGTGGACACGCGAGTCAGTGATCGCAGCCTCGTTCGTGTGGCGTAAGCACCCAGTGGCGGCGGTGTCCGCCTACGTCGGGATGCTCCTGCCGGTTGTCGCTCCCGTGGTGGCAGTCCACGCGTTACTCATGGTGCCAGCGGGCGGCGGTGGAGCGCCGGTGTTGTACATCGTCGGCGTGTACGTGATGAGCGTGTGCTACGGGCTGTACTACGCATCGCGCAAGCCTCGCTACGACTGTCTGTGGGTGTACGGGATCATCTTCTGCTTCTTCTACCTGGCCTTCTTGCTGTGGCAGACGTACTGGGCGATCATCACCACCCGCTCGGCGTCGTGGGGCACGCGGCCGGCGACCGCCGGCACCGAGTCGGAGTTGCCGCTGCCGGCTGGGCGGGTGGTGTCATGAGGCTGCCTGCGCGTCTAGCGCCGCGACCGGCGGTGCGTCGGGTCGGGGCTTTGTTGCTGCTGCCGCTGTCCGCGGTTCCGCTGTTGGGGGCCATGCCCATGATCCTCGCCACGTACAGCAAATACGTGCGCTACTACTCATCACCGCCGCTCGCGGCACCGAGGAACGTTCTGCCCGAGGCTGACCGGGGCACATTCAAGCCATTGCCTGAGTATGTCGATGCAATCCCGGTCCTCGTCTACCATGGCATCAACGACCGCGACGACGGTTACTCGGTCAGTCAGCGGCGGTTCGCCGCGCAGATGGAGATGCTGAAACTGGCGGGTTTTCACACCGTCAGCATTGCGCAGTACAGCCGATTTCAGGACGGGGACGTGACGGGCCTGCCGACTCGGCCGATTCTCCTTACCTTCGATGATGGCCGGCTTGACTCGTTCCGTGGCGCAGACCGTGTTCTTGCCGAGTGTGGGTTCCGGGCGACGATGTTCGTCATTACGGGCGAGATCGTCGAGCGCAACCCGTTATACCTGAGTTGGGCCGAGCTACACCGGATGATCCGCTCGGGCCGCTGGGATGTGCAGCCGCACGCCTATCGCGGCTATGTGCGGATCGCGGTCGATGCGCGCGGCGATCAGCGCCCGTTCTACGCCGCCCGCCGCTACCTGCGCTCGATCGGCGAGGAGTCGTTCGCCGACTATCAGCAGCGTGTAGCCGGCGACCTGTTCACGCTCGCGGCCCAGTTCAAGGAGCAGGGGATTCCCGTCTACTCGCTCTCAGTGCCCTACGGCGACTACGGTCAGGAGGACGCGAACAACGACCCGCGCATCGTCCCGTTCGTGCTCCCCTTGATGCGCTCGCAGTTCGGCACCGTCTTTGTGCAGGATGACGAAAACGACCCGCCCTACACCACCCCTACCGAGGGCGGCCCCGAGAAGCGGTGGGAGGCGCACACCTTCAGCACGGCGGAGCAGCTCTACGACTGGCTGAAAGGTGAAGACCCAGCCCTGCCCCAATCCCTCTCGCGGCCCGCGGCCGCGATCCCAAACGACAACCAGAGCCCGGAGTAGACCATGTGCGGCATCACCAGCTACGTGGGGCGACGCCCCGCCGAAGAATTGCTGCTCGAGGGGCTCGAGCAGCTCGAGTACCGCGGCTATGACTCGGCGGGTTTCGCCCTGCTCGACGCCTCGGGCGCCGTGGACACCGTCCGCGCGGTCGGGAATTTGTCCGCGCTGCGGGCCAAGGTCGCCGCCCGTGTCCAGGCGCCCGCGCTCGCCATCGCGGGCGGGAGCCATCCCGAGGCGCCGACCACCGGCATCGGTCACACCCGCTGGGCCACCCACGGCTGTGTCAGCGAAGCTAACGCGCATCCGCACTGCGACACGTCTGAGCGCATGCACATCGTGCTCAACGGGATCGTCGAGAACCACGTCGAGCTGCGAGGACGGTTGGTCGCGGACGGCGCGACGTTCCGTTCGGGCACGGACGCGGAAGCGGTCGCGCACCTCATAGCCCATCATTATGAGGGGGACCTTGCGGAGGCCGTCCGTCTGACACTGCGTCAGTTAGACGGACACTACGCATTCGTCGCCATGTGCAACGAGGAGCCCGAACTGCTCGTTGCCGCTCGCCGCGACTGCCCGCTCGTGGTGGGCGTTGCCGAGGATGGGCACTTCGTCGCTTCCGCGATCCCGGCGTTCTTGGCCCATACCCGCAAGGTGTGCGAAGTGGGGGACGGCGAGCTGGTGATCGCAACACCGGACGCGCTGCATCTAAGCGATGCGGCCAGCGGCGAGACGCGCGAGCGCGCTGCCCTCACCGTGCGCTTCCGCCATTACCTAGCGGAGAAGGGCGGCTACGACACGTTCATGCTCAAGGAGATCTCAGAACAGCCCGTCGCGTGCGCTGACACGCTCGCGGGACGATTGACGGCCGCGGGGGTCAAGCTCGCCGACGAGCACTTCGGGCTCGACGAGCGACGGCTTCGCGGGGTGGAGAGGCTACACATCGTCGGCTGCGGCACCTCCTATCACGCCGGCCTGCTCGGCCGCTACCTGATCGAAGAGTGGGCACGCGTCCCCGTCGAGCTCGAGGTCGCCTCGGAATACCGCTACCGCAATCCGCCGCTCAGCACGCGCGATCTGGTGCTCGGCATCACGCAGTCTGGGGAGACCGCGGACACGCTCGCGGCCATGCGGATGGCGCGCCGATCCGGCGCCACGGTGGTGGCGATCACCAACGTGATGGGCTCGCAGGCCACACGCGATGCCGACGCTGTGCTGTTCACCCGCGCCGGCATCGAAATCGGGGTCGCGGCCACGAAGACCTTCACCGCGCAGGTGCTCGCGCTTGCGCTGCTGGCGCTGGCCCTCGGCCGGGCACGGAGCACGCTCAGCGTGACGCGGGCCGGCGAGCTTGCCCGCGAACTGGCGGCGCTTCCGGCCCGGATCGAGGCGATCACCGCCGCCGCGGACACCTGGGCGTCACTCGCTGCCCCCCGGTGGGCGACAAGCCAGTTCTGTATGTTCATCGGCCGGCATGCGGGCCTGCCGGTCGCGCTGGAAGGCGCGCTGAAGCTCAAAGAGGTCTCCTACATCCCGACCGACGCGTACGCCGCCGGCGAGATGAAGCACGGTCCCATCGCGCTGCTCGCGGATGGCACGCCGGTCGTCTGTGTAGCGACCGATTCGCCGGTGCTGTCAAAGCTTCTCTCAAACGTCGCGGAGGTCCGGGCCCGTGGCGCGCGCGTGCTGGCGATCGCAGGGACGCGCAGCGGCGAGGTGTCCGAGTATGCCGACGAGGTATTCGCACTACCGGCGGGCGAGGAGATGCTCCAGGCGCTGTTAGCTGTCGTTCCGCTGCAGCTCCTGGCCTACCATGTCGCCCGCGCACGCGGCTTGGACGTCGACCAGCCCCGCAACCTGGCCAAGACGGTGACGGTCGAATGAGTCGCCGCACGTGGTGCCTGCCGGTCCTCGTGCTGACGCTTGCGCTCAGCGCCTCGGCGGCGTCTGCGCAGCGCGCCTGGCGCGCCCAGCCGCCGCGATTGCAGCAGGCATGTCGGAGCGAGCGGCCGCGCGGGGTTTCGTTCAAACGTGCGAACGGACGCATGTTTGGAGTGCTGCGTTGGTTGCGGGGGCCGGGCGCGTCGGGTCGTAGTCGCTATCGGGTACTGCGCAACGGCGAGGTCGTCGGCGAGACCCGGACGCGCTGGATGCGCGTCAAGGTCTCCTTCGGGCATCGGTACCGCCTGCGCGTCTGGTTGGTCCTCCCCAACGGTCGACCGTTGGTATGCCCCCGTCCGCTCGTGACGGTCATGACCGCGTACCGGCCGCCGTCGGCGCCCCGGTTCCTGTCGATCGCCGAGTCTTCGGCCAAGACCGTGATGCTGGCCTGGGAGCGCTCGGCCCGGGGCGACGCAGCGCTGGCCGGTTACCGAGTCTTGCGGGACGGCGCCGTATACGGCCAGACTCGGGCGACGTCGATGATGATCCCCGTAGCCTCGAACCGCAGCTACACGTTCGCAGTGCTCGCGATTGACACCAACGGCCGGACCTCCGCCCCCAGCAACGCGGTCCGGTTCGCGATGGGGCACGCAGCCCCGTCGTCGCCGGCCTCGCTCCTCGGCGCGCCGCTGAACGACACCACCGTGGAGCTCACGTGGCAGCCGAGTGTGCCCGTGCAGGGCCGGATCGTCGGCTACCGAGTGCTGCGCGACGGTGTCGTGGTCGGTCAGTTCGCTCAAACAACGGTCACTTTGGGGAACCTGGCTCCGTCAACCACTTACACCTTCACCGTAGTGGCGGTCGACGGTTTCGGCGCGCTCAGCCCCCCGGCCACGAGCGTCAATGTGACGACCGCCAACCCGACCCCGACCAGCGGCCATGTGTACGCCTTCCTGCTGGCTGACACCGACGAGAGCTTCCACGACTTCCAGGCCCACTACCAAGAGATCGGCACGGTCTCCCCGACCTATTACGACTGCAGCAGCTCGGGCGAACTCGTCGGTGGCAATGTTCCGCTGATCACGAACTGGGCGCAAGCACGCCAGGTCAGAGTGCTGCCTCGCTTCAACTGCCAGGACGGCGCAGTCATCGACAACATTCTCAACAACCAAGCGCTCCGCCAGCAGTGGCTGACCGCCATCATGAATGAGGTCAACGCCAACGGCTACGACGGTGTGATGATGGACTTCGAGGCCGGTTACCCGCAGGACCGCGACGCGTACACGTCATTTGTGACCGATCTGGCCGCGCAACTGCACGCCGAGAACAAAACGCTGGCGATCGCCGTATCGGCCAAGACCGCGGACGTCCCCAACCACCCGCGCTCCACGTTCTTTGACTACAACGGCCTGTCCGCGCAGGCCGACGCATTGCTTGTGATGTGCTGGGGCGTTCACTGGTCGACCTCGGCGCCGGGCGCCCAGGACGACATGACGTGGGTGCGCCAGGTCGTGGCCTACGTTTCCACGTTGCCGCGGCTTAGCAAGTTCATCCTCACCATGCAGCTGTACGCCATGGACTGGCCGAACAGCGGCGGCATCGCCAATCCGGGCACCCCGATGGAGTACGAGGACGTCATGAGCCTCGCCGAGAGTGAAGGTGTGACCCCGACCTACGAGTCCTCTGCAGACGCCTGGACGTTCAGCTACACCGACGCCGCGGGGGTACCTCACACCGTCTGGTTCACGGATGCCTCAACCGAAGCCGACCGCATCACCCTAGCGCGCCAGAGCGGACTTGGGGGCATCGGAGTGTGGCGGCTGGGCAGCGAGGACCAGCGGCTGTGGGCGGACCCCGACCTCGCCTCCGCGTGGTAGTAAAGAGCGCGCTCGCCGGTGTGCTCGCCGCAGCGCTGGTCGGTGTGACCGTCCACGCCCACCGCGGGGCAGCGAAGCCGGGACCGGCGCCGCAAGTATTCGCGTTCCTCTCAGCGGCGGGCGGCACCGAGCTGGAGCACCTGCGCCGCTACGGGCCCCGTATCAGCGTGCTCGCGCCGAACTGGTATCAGCTTAATCTCCCCACCCAGTCGTTGTCCGGCGGTCCGGTACCCACCGTGGTGACGCTTGCCCGCGCGGCCGGAGCACAACTGTGGCCGGTCATCAACGCCCGCCTTGCCACGGGCGAAGCCATCGGAGGAATCAACCAGCGGCGACGGATCGCTGCGGCGATTGCGGTCGAGGCGGCGCGACGCGGCTATCAGGGGATGACTCTGGACATCGAGCCGCTACCGGAGAGCGAATCACGCGCATTCGACGCGCTCGTGGCCGCCGTCGCTGCGCGGCTGCACATCCAGCACGAGCGCCTGGCCGTGTACGTGGCGCGCCGCACCTCGCAGGGAGGTGTTCAGGCGTACGACTGGCCGACACTGCTCGACAGCACCGATCTTCTCATCGCCTCGGGATACGACGAGCATTCGGCGGACAGCCGACCGGGGCCGATCACGACGGCCACGGGCTTCGAGGACATGCTCGATTACGCCGCGACCCTGTCGCTATCACGGGTAGTCCCTGCGATCGGCGCTTTCGGCTACGCATGGCCCGTGCGCGGGGGCCCGGGACAATTCATATCCACGATCGCGGCCAATGCACTGCGAACGCAAACGGGCGCAAGGCTGCGCGGTGCCCGAGGCGACGCAAGCTTCGTGGCCGATGGGCTCATCGTCCACTACCAGAACACTCCGGCGCTGATAGCCCGTGCACGAGACGCCCGCGCACTCGGGATGCGCTGGCTCGCTCTGTTCTCCCTCGGACGCGAGCCCGACACATTCTGGGCCGGCATCACCACGGCACGCCAGGGGGACGGCGGTTAAGGGCCCAGCACATGGTCTCGTCTGGAGCCCGAGTTGTAAACCAACCCAACTCGCCATGCAGCTTAAGCTCGCGGTCCTCTCTGCCGATAATCGACTTAATCCCGGCGGCAGGCGGCGGATCTCTTTCTCCCATGCACTGTCTCAAGACGACCGAAGCGGCCGCCCTACTGAATGTGACGCCGAGCACCCTCAGGACGTGGGAGCAGAGGTTCGGTTTCCCCGTGCCGCAACGCTCGGCAGGCGGGCATCGGGCGTACGCCCACGCAGACGTGGCTGCGCTGCGAGCTGCCTTGCGCAGTGGCAGTTCGATCGCCTCGGCGGTAAGGCGCGCTCGTGCCACTGTGGCCGCAGACAGCAACTCGCTGGTGAAGGCACTGTCCGCCTTCGATTCGGACCTCGCCGATCGCGCGATCGAGACCGCACTGTCGCTTCGGTCTCTCGAGCGCGCGGTGGAGGAGGTCCTGCTGCCGGGCTTGGAGGAGATCCTAAAGCGCAACGGCGCCGAATCCGCTGCTTGGGCATTCTCCGCGCGGTGGGCGGTCGACTGGCTACGGCGAGCCATGTGCCTGACGTCGCCGTCGGTCAGCCGTATCGCGGTCGTACTTGGCGATGGATCCGGGGGCGAGCTCGATATCGACGCCCTCTACATCCGAGCCCTTGAGCTTTTCTGTACACGCGCTGGGATTAAGGTATTGCGCCTTTCCCCGCGGGCGATGATTGGGCTTGGCGATGCCCTGTCCGTACATCGGCCCAACCTCGTGGTCTTGGCTGGGGGGCAGGTGGACGACGATACCGCCGCGCGGTGGTCCCACCTCATCGGCCGTTCCGTCGGCCCGATTCCTGTGGGGCACTATCGCCGCGCCACGGTGGCGAGTCACAACACGGTGTTGCCGCCCACGCCGGGCGAGGCGCAAATGCGCCTGATGGAACTTGCCGACGCTGCGCCTCAGCGTCACTCTACGAGCTGGCGTGGAAGCGACAGATTGCGCCTGCACGACGCGGTGGGTCTCGAGAACCCGCGCGATGTGCCGTCTGCGAGGGCAGCATCCTAGCTCGAGGTCAGAGCCCGCCGGCCGAGTTCCAGCACGGCTCGTACGTTCCACCGGCCAGGTTCACGTCGAACAGCGCACCGTAGATCCCGTCCGCGTTGTCGGTCGGGCAGAACTTCGCGGTGGTCTCGCCGTCTTGGGTGTACTCCGCGTTCAACACCGGCAGCCCGGCCTTGAGGAACGGAGTCGCGTCGCCTGGCTGAGTCGCGCTACCACAAGGGTCGTCGTAGTAGTTGCATTCCTCGATGATGAGGCCGTCGGCTCCGTCGTTTACCGCCGCCTGGGCGTCGCCCGCGTCGTTCTTCATGAACCAGGCCAGCCCGTCGTTGTGGACGGTGTAGGCGATCCACGCCTCAAACCCGACCGCGTCTTGCTGGGTCAGGCCCCAACCGTTGCTGTTGGTGTAGCCGTCGAGGTCGTCGGCCTCGACGGCGTCCTGGCCCTCGCGCTTGCACCACGCGAAGCGCTGCGCCAGGCCAGCGGCGATGTTCTGCGCCGCGGACACGTCGTTGGACGCGTCGTTGGACGGCGTGGTGTCGGGGAACACGGACGGGCTCCTGGCCGACCAGCCGGAGAATCCGGCGAGGTCGAGGTAGTTCTCACCCGGGTAGCCCTGAAGCTGCGTGTTGTGGCCCGGATCGGTGTAGTCCGCAGACGCGAAGTCGCTGTCATCCGGGAACCCCACCTGGTTCGCACCGGCCTCCACGTAGCAGATCGCGTAGTGACCTGCAGCATGGATACCCTGCACCACCGGCGACGGCCCCGTGGGGATGCCGCCGCTGACGTTCGAGTCGGCGAACAGGTCGGTGTCCCAGATGTTCGCCGAGCCTGGGGCCGGGTAGGCGGCTGAGTAGGTGGGGAGGGTGCCGCCGCCGATCTGCCAGTACCAGGTCGCGTCGGATGGCGGCTTGGTATAGCCGGTGCCACCGCCTCCACCGCCTCCACCGCTTCCACCGCTGCCGCTCGGTGCCGTGACTGGACCGACCGCGGCGCTCGTCGCCGGCACTGAACCGCCCGAGTTGGTCGCGGTGACGGTCACCGTGATCGTTTTCCCCTCGTCCCCAGCAGCCAGCGTGTCCGTGGTGGCGGTAGTGCCATCCGACCAGGCGTAAGTGAAGGTCGGTGACCCCGTCCAGCTGCCCGGATTCGCCGTCAGCGTATCGCCCACCTGGGGTGTGCCGCTGATCGTCGGCGGCGAGGTGTCGGTCGGTAGGCTGGTCGTCGTTGTTGCCGCCGCCGGTGCGGAGATCGTTAGAGAACTGCCCGCGGCGACGCTGATCGTCGCCGCGCAGGCGGCCGGTTTGCCGCCGTTCACGGCACAACTCGGCGCTCCTCCCGCGGTGTTGGCACGGACGGTGATCGACTGCGTCGCAGCGAGCACCCCTGCAGCAGCACCGCCGAGCAAAGCGAGGGCCAGACCACCTGCGATCAGCGTTCGACGGGGCCGGAGAATCCGACGCATTAATCCCACCTCCCGGACGGCTACCACACCATCCGCTCGACTTGCTCGTGCGCACCTACCTACCTTGGGGCGACTTCCGGCCAATCAAGCCGCGCGTCACCCCCCCGGAACCACCCTACGTACAGCGCCCCCATCCGGCAATACGCAAAAAGCCGCAAGGTTGCAAACCAACCCCGACCTGGTGGGTGCGCGGCGCGCCGGCTGGCCGGGCAGCCAGATGCCGTTCGAACCTACCGTCCGCGCGCGGCTATACGATCCGGCGTGTAAGTCAACCCGTGCCGACGGGAACGGGGGCAGTCCAGGGACGCGGAACGAAATCCGAGCGCGGCCACGGACACGAGCGCGAGAGGCTCACTCGTCGTGCTGCTCGTCGGCAAGAAGTGTCCGCGAGGAGAGTTGCCGCTTGCGTTCAACCAGCGCGGTCCCCAGGGTCCCGCCGGTCCGGCGGGGCCGAGTGGCGCCAATGGGCCAACGGGACGAACGGAGGAGCCGGGCCGACCGCCTCGGCGTGTTCGGCTCTGGGCAGCGGGGTAAGTCTTGCCAGCGCTCAGAATGTCGTCCCGGTTCTCACGCCGACGATTACGACGACGTTCCCGGCGCGCATCGTGACCAATGGCGCGTTCGATGCGGGCCGTACGTCGGGGAACCGCAATGTGCAATGCGTGCTGATGATCGCGCCGAGCCCGCTCTCGAGCTTCACATCTATCAGTACCGAGGATACGTCGTACTTCGATGGCACGAGTGTGGGGTCGTTCGAGGTGACACTCCCGGTGACCGGCGCGGCGGTTGAGCCGGCACGGACGTACCAGGCCCAGGCCGGGTGTCAGACCGGCAGTAGTGCCGATGTGTACTCCGGCGACCTGACAGCCGTCGCCGCCGCTCAGTAGCAGACTCAACCGAGGTCCGCTCACCAGCAAAAGCTCACGGAGGGCCCGGTTCGCCGGGCCTTCGCGTGAGTGGTAACAGATTCCACCCGCGGGGCCGCACCCGTGCGTTCGGTCAATCCGGTGGCGAGACGAACCTGACGTCGTGGTCGGCGGCGTCGGCCGCGACGAAGTCGAGAAGGCGGTCCGCTTCGGCCACGACCGCGTCCTGATCGCCCAGCCCTCTGAACGGCGCGATCTCGAGGACTGCGGTGTCGTGGCGGCGTGTGATGCTCCAGGTCGCGGTGAACAGGCCGTCCACCAGCAGCGTGCCCGAGCGCGCGCCGGAGCCCTCAGGAGAGGAACGGGCTCGCCGCCGGCG
>Ga0187772_10000224_pt1 | contig 24148 bp, 24 predicted proteins | sample 0116_SJ02_MP15_2_FD_133137 | JGI IMG/M metagenome (GOLD analysis project Ga0187772, IMG submission 133137) | Tropical peat soil microbial communities from peatlands in Department of Meta, Colombia - 0116_SJ02_MP15_20_MG | ecosystem: Environmental > Terrestrial > Soil > Wetlands > Peat | place... | reverse complement strand
TGAATGGTCGCTCCTCAGAGGGTTGGTGAACGGGTACCAAAAGAGGCTGGCTGACAACATCTCCATGACCAAGCTCCATCCGCTCAACCCAGGTCTCAAGCCTGTCGCTAGCGGAGCCATCTTCTCCGGTTTCTGCGTCAAAGGACCTGAGATGACGCTGCGCGTCGAGGTGAAGGTCGAGAGGCTAGGGACGCCTTCAGACCTTCCTTCGTTTGGTCCAGTCTTCGGCTTTCGGAAGTTTACAAGGACTGACCCAACCCAGGTCGGGGTCGATGAACCAGTAGAGATCCTGAAGTCGAACTCGAGGGTGTCTGACGCCTGGCTCGGGAGAGGATCCTTCGAGACGACGCTGGAGGTCGGGACAGTCAAGCCAAAGCTCGGCGCGGTATACAAGAGCGGTTTCACAATATCTGGCTCGAGAGTTCTGCGCTAAGACAGAGCAGATTTTATATCGGCTGAAAGGTGTCTTTTCCAATTGCAAAGCAGGAGCGAAATCAGGACCTACGCTAATTACATCGGCGGAAAGTGGGTAGGTTCAAACGGAGGTACCATCCAGAGCAGGAACCCTGCGACCGGAGAACCTGTAACTAGCGCTGCGGGGTCGACCGCAGATGACGTCGGCCATGCAATAGAAGAAGCGAGGAAGGCCTTCGACTCGAGTGTGTGGAGTTCGAAGCGCCCTCAAGAGAGGGCAAAAGTTCTCCGAGACATGGCTGAGATTCTTAGAAAAGAAATCGAGCCCCTGGCGGTCCTGCTTACGCTGGAGAACGGTAAGCCTCTCGCCGATGCTCGCGGTGAACTGCTAAACGCAGCGAATGTGCTGGAGTACTATTCCTCGGCCGCACGCCATATTGTCGGAAGGGTTCCAAGGTATGGGGCAACAGACATCAGTCTGGTCGTCCACGAGCCAGTGGGCGTCTGCGCCCTGATAGTCCCCTGGAACTCCCCGATATCCCTGCTTTCGTGGAAGCTGGGTCCAGCATTGGCCTCTGGCTGCACGGTCGTGATCAAGCCTGCGAGTTACACCTCTGGGGTGTCAATGGAGTTCGTGAAGCTTCTCAGCACCGTCGAAGGGGTGCCGCCAGGCGTGCTCAACGCCGTGACGGGACCAGGCGAGTCGGTCGGATCTGAGCTGGTAAGGAACAAGATGGTTGACAAGGTTTCGTTCACCGGCTCGACTGAAACGGGGAGCAGGATAATGGAAATGGCTTCTGTCAACCTGAAGAAGGTCAACCTCGAGTGCGGAGGCAAGTCTGCGGACATAGTCTTCGATGATGCGAACATCGATGCGGCCCTTTCAAGCGCGGTGTGGTCGATCTACAGGAGCGCCGGGCAGTCTTGCAACGCGGGCTCCAGGCTGTTGGTCCAGGACACAATCTACGATTCGTTCATGCGCAAGTACAGAGATGTGGTGGCGAGAATCCGGATTGGGAACGGGATGGACCCCGCCACAGAGATGGGCCCCGTAATATCGGAGTCACAGATGAACAGGGTGTTGTCATTCGTCCAAGCTGGTGCGGCGGAAGGCGCAAGGCTGTCGTACGGAGGTGAGAGGCTGACCGATGGCGAGCTGTCGAAAGGTTTCTTCCTCAGGCCAACTTTCTTCGAGGGGGTCGACAGGTCCATGAAAATATTCCAGGAGGAGATATTCGGCCCTGTGCTGTGTGTGCTTCCGTTCCATGACGAAGATGAGGCCATATCGATAGCAAACGACACGAAGTTCGGCCTGGCTGGTGATATCTGGTCCGTTAACCTGCCGAGAATCATGAAAGTCTCGCAGGGCATAAGGACGGGGACGCTCTGGGTCAACAGGCATCTGAACCCGGGCCCCGAGGTCCCGTTCGGAGGTTACAAGCAGAGCGGCCTAGGAAGAGAGACAGGAATGGAAGGGCTAACGGAGTTTCTACAAACGAAGCACATAAGCCTCCAACTAAGCGATTCACTCGAACGCGTCAGAAGATAGTGCGGGGGCCGAAGCCCAGCCCCCTTAGGCTGCGAGTGTTCGCGATCGTAGGCTTCGCAAGTCTTTCACCATTGTCTCTCTGAGATTTGGATTGCGTAGCACAGCTGCGGGGTGGTAGGTGCACAAGTACTTCGTCCCCTTTCGAATGACCACCTTTCCTCTTACCCTCCCTAGCGAGTCTACCCCCAGAATAGCTTGGGCGGCCGTTCTCCCCAGCAGGACGACGAGCTCCGGCATGATTATCCCCGTCTGTCTATAGAAGTAGGCATCCCTGCATGTTTCTCTCTCCTTTCTTTTCGGTTGCCTGTTGTTAGGTGGTCGGCACTTGACGACGTTCGTAACAAAGACCTCATCCCTTCTTGCACCCACAGACTCGAGAACGGAATTGAGGAGCGTTCCTGCTCTCCCAACGAACGGTTTTCCTGAGACGTCCTCGTCTTTGCCTGGGGCCTCGCCAACCAGCACAATCCTGGCGTCATTAGGGCCCTCTCCGGGGACCGCCCTTGTCCTCCCATTTGCAAGCGGGCAGAGCTGACACGCTCGGACTTCTGTCGCGATCGACGCGAGAGAGATCCTGCTCAATAAGCGAGCTTACCTTCCCTCCAGCGAATCGCGGCCGCAGGATCGAGCTTTTCGAGAGCCTGCCGGATTTTCCAACCAATCTCCTTGGATTCGAGGCACCCTGCACTGCATGGAACGTAGAAGAGATATCTGAACTCGTCGGGATGTTGAAGGGGATTGTCGCCGGGTTCGGTTGACGGCCTGGACTTCGTGTCTCCTCTAGTCTTTTGGAGAAAGCCACTCACGCAGCATGACGGAATTCCATAGAGACCACCAGCCTCGGAAGTGAGGATGCCGTTCTCGTCTGTCCATCCCTTACTGAATACTTTGTCGAGCCTTTCCAGTCGCTTCGCCCTAAATTTGCTTTTGGAAATGAAATACTTGGTCCGTGAGTCCTGTCTTCCTTCTTTCTCGCCTGCTTCGTAGCTTATGGCAAGCAGCCGCAACAAAGCCATCAAGTCCCCTTGCTGTTGTTCGTCAACCTCGAAGTCGGCTGCGGGCTTGATCCCTTCGTGAACTAGTATGATGAACCCCCTGACCTCATAAGGTAGACGACGGAAGGCGTCGGAGCGGAAAACAGGGAAATGGCCATCGTCACTCATCTAGTGCTTGCACCCATCCTGTGATGTCGATTCTTCGAGGATCTGAAGGAAAGAAAACAGACCAGGCTATGGCGAGTCGACTCGCTCCTCTTATTTACCATGTGCAACTCTGAGGACGGATTCAGTTCTACGTCTTGTACTTTTCGAAAGCAAGATTGCGTCAGTCAAAATCCTTTGTATTTCAAGCGGATTTGCAATGCTCGATGCAGGAAAATCTGTTTGTGGAGGTCCAGCTTCCGCTCGGTACGGAGCCAGCTAAACGCGTTGACCTCACTTGCACTGATGTTACTGGTGTCCTGAATTATGCATTATCAGCCCGACTGCCACCGCGGTGAGAACTAGGAGCCCTGCGGCGACGGGGAAGGCAATGAAGAGTACCAACCCACCTACGAGGAAGGCCAGGACCAACCAGAAGTGCTCAGCGAAGAGATCGCCTAGTGTCATGTACTTCCCTCAAGCGCGTGAGCCCATCAGCAGGCCAAAGCATGTTAGGTTCAGCCCGCTAGACAAAGAGATGAAACTTAACACATCAGAGCTCTGACAATTAACCCTCGTCTTCGAGATCTCCCCATCGTCGTTCTTGTGAAGACCAGCTTATCAACCGCAAATACCACACCAAGGTGAGCCATGAACTTCTTCTGGCTCTTCGCCCTGCTGGCTCCTATCTGTTTCTCTGCCTCGAATTTAGTTGACAACCATGTCCTGCACAAGCGGCTCAACGACCCAGTATCCTACGACGTTCTCACCATCTGGCCCACGGCGCCCATAGCAATAGTAATTCTCCTTGCAAAGAGAGTCTCTTTTGCTTTTGATGCCTGGTTCGTGGGAGGCGCGGTTGGATTCACTTTCGCCTTCTTAGTCATCCTGTACTGCTTTGCTATGATGAGAGAGCAAGGAACTAGCGTAGTTTCAGTGATTTACACGAGTCCGCTCTTCGTGGCAATCCTAGCCGTGCTGTTTCTCGGTGAGAGGCTTTCGGCTATAAACTACGCAGGAGTTCTCTCACTTGTGGCCAGCGCGTTTCTGGTTCTCTACAAGAGAGTCGGCACGAAGAACCTCGGCCTGGTGTTGATGCTGGTCTATGCGTTGATGTCTGCCGTCGCCAGGGTAGTGACGAAATCCGCATTGGAAGACGTAGACATCTGGTCATACTTCTTCTGGTTCCTCGTTGGAGGGGTTGCCGGCTCACTGGTCCTTGCAGCATTACGATGGCCGAACCTAGAGAAGGCGATCCGGAGGCTTGACACGGCAACCTGTCTGCTAATTTGTGCGACCACGGCGTTCTCAACGGTGGGACTCATCCTGCTATACTCTGCCTTCTCGCTAGGGTCTGTGACGATAGCTTCAGGTCTGACAGCCATTTCGCCGACAGTTCTCTTCCTTTACTCAGGAGCACTCGTCCGTCTTCATCCGGGTGCAATTCCTCCTGAGAGAATTACGGGCAGAGGGGCAACTGCTCGGAAGATGGGGGCCGTTTTGCTGATCATCCTAGGCGCATTGGCCTTGACCGGGGCGTGAGGGCAACAAGTGGTCAAGGTCACACTCTAGCTTCAACTTGAATCTCTGCGGTGAATTGAGTCTCATGGCAAGAGGTGCGTCGCTCGTCAGACGACGAACGCCAAATTTCAGCCAGCCCACATGGGCGACGCCTATGGAACGCCCGATCGAACAGCATCTCGTTCAACGCCTTCCGCAGTCGGCATGCGGTCCAGCTTCTTCAGAGACCGCGATAATGCCGCAATGATTGCGCATGCGAACATTACTATGCCGGAGAAAAGTATCGCGTGGGCGATGCCAACGTAGCTTACCATGACCGCCCCGAAGCCGATGCTGATTGGGGCAGAAATGTAGTCTATGAACCTGCGGAACCCAAGGGCTCTCCCGAGCATTTCGCTGGGAACTGTCTCCTGATAATAGGTCGTCCCCACAATGTCGAAGAATGGGATGGCGACGCCGAAGACAAATATTGGGATCAAGGCCTCTGGCAATGTATGGGCGAATGATGCGAGGAAGATGCCGGACGCCGCGAAGAACAGTGAAACTACAACCGCAAGTCTCCGTTCCTTCACCCTCCCCCTTCGACTCAGGTAGAGTACAGACATGAGCGTCCCAAGAGAACTGGCAGTTCCGAATAGGCCGTATCCCAAGCTTCCGGCTCCGAGGAACGTAGCGAAAACCAGGGTGTAAACGTACCAGAAAGCTCCAGACCCAAAGTTAAACCCTGAAGTGAGCACTGAAATCATAATGAGTTCCGTCCTGCTCTTGAAGTATCTGAAACCCTCCCGGAATTGTGTCGCCCAAGACTGGCGCTTGGCCGTAAAGACGGCTCTCGGCAACTTGATTAGCAGCACAGCGAAGACCAAGACTGCGAAGCTAATGCTGTCGAGAAGAAAGGGAACTGAGGTCCCGAAGGCGGCTATTGTCAGGCCGGCGAGCGCAGGCCCGACAATGCTATTCGATTGGAAGAACGAGTTGAACAGCGAGTTTGCCCTCAGTAGCTCTGCCTCTTCCACAATCGTCGGGACGAGGGCGTCACTGGAGATATCAAATAGACCTCCGAGACCGCCGACACTTGCAGCTACCGAGTAGACCAAGAAGAGAGGGGTCATGCGCGTGAACACCGCGACAGTCATAATTGCGAAAATCGCAGCACGCGTCGTCTCAGTGCCGATCATGATCAGTCTCCTGTTCCACCGGTCGACGTAGACGCCGCACGTGAGCCTAATAGCAGCCCTCGGAATCATGAAGACTATCCAAGTGATGGCGAGACTGTAAGCCGAGTGAGTTATCAGGTAGACTAGCCAAGACAGACTGAGGTTACCGAAATAATCGCCAAAATCCGAGATGCCTCTGCCGGTCAGGAGCAGCGTGTAGTTTCGGTTCCTGAGGACAGACCATCTCGACGGCTCTTTCTTTGCCATCTACCTAGGGCTAGGTTCGCGAAGTCGATGAATTATGCATTGGCCATCTCTGACCTCGTCGTCCGGAAGCCTACATCCTAGCAAGTCACGGTGAGCCTTCTCCGGTTTGCGGCGGGCTATTGAATCTAGACCGGGCTGCGGACCTAAGGCTTATCGAAATCCTCCCGACGGATAGTAGGTTGAGATACAAGATTACAATGGCAACCACTGGAAGAAAGAAGTAAGTTGCGTAAAAGACCCACGACGCAGATAGAATCGCCGAGGCCGTGGGGGAAATCAGACTCAATACACCAGCCACCGAGAGACAACAGGACGCCCCGAAGAATATCCCTGCCGCGGGTAGCACCACGAAGACTTTTGCCCTTCCGGCCGCAGAACGGATCCTATTGAGCTCTTTCGTCCGGCTAACGTTGGCTAAAACGAGGACTGCGATCACAAACGCGACAGAAATGCTGTAGAAGCTCAGCACGACTGAAAAGATGGGTGGCACGGTGGCAACTATCGAAGGATTGAAGGCCACGTCGAAAAACGCGCTCGTAATGGACGGTGGCAAGAAGACGTTGGTGGAGACGAAGAAGCCTGGAGTTACGCCAAGCGTGCCGGCCCCGAACACTGATGCGAGGATGCTCTCGAACAGGAAACCGTATAGTATCAGATGAATCGCCACATAGAGTATGAAGACTAGCGTTCCCGGAGGCGTGAACAAGTATTCCAAGAACGCCTGAAAAGCCCTGCGGAAAGGGACGGCAAAAAGGAGGTAAACTATGGCGCACCAGAAGATGCCTGAACCGAAGAGCTCGTCGACATTGAGCGAAACGACGCCGAGGATGTAGCCAACGTATGCTAAGATCAGGCCGACTGTTGCGCAAGTGACGGCGGCGGCTACTGGGACTGCCAACCTTTTCCACAGAGATCTCTGCGCCTCGTTCACGGGGCCAAAGTCGCCTTTCCTGTCGATAAGCATTTGCCGTCAAGCAATCATGACTGGACGTGAAAGGAGCGACTGTCTTCCTCCGGAACTGAGTAATGATTGCAGTAAGGAAGTTGACGTATCTCCAAGAAGGCTAGCAGCTCTTCCTTGCCAGATGAATCTGGTAATCTCTCTCTGCCTTGGCCCGTGACAGAATATGGTTCTTGATGTCGGGCTCGACCAAGGAAGCAAGTCTCCGTTGCGGAGGCCCGTACCCTCCGCCGCCTGCAGTCCTGACCTCCAGCTCGTCCCCGGCTTCAAGCACATGTGTGGATTTTGATGGAACGGTGAATGATTTCCGCCTTTTGGTCAGGAGGACCTTTGTTCCCGCACCCTCTCCCCCGCCTAATAACCCCCATGGCGAGTGCCTCTCCCGATCAGCCAAGACCGTAAACGTGGTCCCCGCGGCGAGGGCCTTGTAACATCGTACCAGTCCGGACCCGCCTCGGTGCTCGCCGGGGCCAGCACTGTCCGACCTGAATTCGTATCTGGTCATCCTGATCGGGAAGGAACGCTCTATCTCTTCGACTGGAGTGTTCAGGGTGTTGGTCATGTTGCACTGGATCCCATCGATGCCGTCCATGTCAGCACGGCCTCCTGTACCGACACCGATAGTCTCGTAAAATGCCCAGGTACGCCCATGAAACATCCCTCCGATCATGACGTTGTTCATTGACCCGCCAGCCGCTGCGGGGACCAAATCAGGAGCCGCCTTGGCAAGTGCCCTGAAGAGGACATCTGCGTTCCGCTGGCTGGTCTCCACATTCCCGCCGCCGACAGGGGATGGGCTGGTCGGATTGACCAGGCATCCCTCTGGCGCTTTGACACTGAAACTTGAGAAGGCACCATGGTTGGCCGGCACATCATCACCGAGCAGGCACCTCATAACGAAGTGAACTCCAGAAAGTGTCACTCCGAAGACGGCGTTTAGAGGATAGTCGACTTCTGCGTGTGTTCCAGCGTAGTCGACAAGTATGCCACGGCTAGAGACAGTCACCTTCGCCCGTATCTCTAGATCCGTTCCGTCTGGGCCTTCGACAAAATCAGATGCGGAATAGGCGCCCGGGGGCAGCCGAGAAAACCTCTTGGTAATCAGAGCCCCCGAGTGCCTGAAAGACTCAACCGCAGCGAGTTCGAAGGCCTTGATGCCGTACTTCCCAATCAAGCCTTTTACGCGCCGGATGCCGGTGAAATTTGCGGCCACCTGGGCCCTGATGTCCCCCCTCCTTTCCTGCGGAGTCCTAGACGCGGCAGAGAGCATTTCGACGGTTTCGTTGAGGATTTCGCCTCTTCTCACCAAATAGGTGGGCTCAAGGACAAATCCTTCCTCGAAGAGTGTGGCGGCATCCTTGGATATGCTTCCTGGGACCCTCCCACCGACGTCGGAGTGGTGCGCCTTGTTCACTACGAACGCTACGTGCTTGCCATCGAGACAAATAGGAGCAAGTACTGTGACGTCATTGAGATGCGTGCCCGTGATGTAGGGGTTGTTGGAAGCGAGCATCGTGCCTTCCTCGAGATCCAAGCCATCGCGTCTGCATTCCTGGAGGAGGTTACCGAGCCCCCAAGGGAGCGATCCCAGGTGGACAGGGATGTGCTCCGCCTGCGCCAGTAGTCTGCCTTCTCCGTCGAATACTGCGGCCGAGTGGTCCATTCGCTCTTTGATGTTTGGAGAATAGGCGGCATCGCGCAGGGCGAGCCCCATCTCCTCGCTCGCGTAAAGGAGAGAGTTGCTGATCAATTGCAGAGTTACGCGATCGAAGTCGCTCACCTGTCCAGCAGCACCCCGTACTCCACTGTCCGCCAAGACCAAGATGGGTTCACAACGAGGGTAGAGTCGTACTCCTCAATTATGCAGGGGCCTTTGCCGGAAGAGCCAATCGGAATTTCTTCTCTTCTGAAAACGTTCAGGCTGTGCTCTTTCCCACCGACCCAGGCGTCCCTCCTTGTTTTGGCCAGGAAGGTGCGGGTCCGGTCCTGCCTCGGCCAAGGGGGTTTCACGCCAGTTACGCGTGCGCGGACTCCAATGTTGACGACCTCCACTGGGTCAGGTGAACTATATCCGTAAAGCGATTTGTGGCGTTCCTCGAATCTGCTCCGCACTGATTTGTCCGACTCGAACGGAAGAACCAATTCGTGGGACTGCCCCAGATATCTCGCTTCAAGAAAGGGCTCCGACCTGAACCTCCTAAGGCCCTCGGACTCCATCTCATGCCTTACCTCCTCTTCGAGTTTCCTGAACCGGCGCTTCAAGTCCCTTGGGGTGTCCATCACGGGTGCAGTAAACAACCTGGTGATGTCCCCTACTATCAAGCCATAGGCGGAGAAGAGACCGGCGTGGGCAGGTACCACAATGTTCCTAATCCCCATCTCGTCGGCCAGGTCGCATGCATGGACGGGCCCTGCGCCGCCGAACGCCAACATAGTGAATTCCCTTGGGTCCCTCCCGCGCTCGACGCTGACAATCGAGATCGCCTTCGCCATGCTGTCGTTGACTAATCTGAGCACGCCCTTTGCAGCCTCGATTGCTGAACTCTGTTCTCCCGAAAGCTTTGCCAGTGATTTGATTGCGAGAACGCTGTCAATCGACATTTCGCCCCCGAGGAGGTGTTTTGGGTTGAGCCTCCCGGTTACTACGTTCGCGTCAGTCACCGTTGGTTCTATCCCGCCTCGACCGTAACAGGCAGGTCCTGGGTCAGAACCCGCGCTCTTCGGTCCCACTTGTAGTTGGCCTGCTTCATCAACCCTAGCGACGGTTCCTCCTCCTGCGCTTACCTCGGCTACGTCGATGAACGATCCTCGTACGACGTACCCGCTTCCACGAATCGACCTTCCACTGTGCGTTCTTCCCGCTGCTTCGAATTCGCGCGTCACGTCAGGCTCGCCTTTCATTACTATGCACGCCTTTGCGGTCGTGCCTCCCATGTCGAAGGACAGTACTTTGCCCAGTCCGAGCCTGTGAGCGAGCTTGCTGGATGCAACTACTCCCGCTGCCGGTCCTGATTCTATAGTCATCACTGGGCGAGACGCTGCGGAAGCGACTGTGCTCATTCCGCCGTCCGAGTTCATAACGTAGAGAGGCGCCGTCAATCCAATCCTTCGTAGTGCGCTTTGGAGGCTTGTCAGGTACTTCTCGGTCATGGGTGCAAGTACTGCATTCACAACGGTGGAGCTGGTCCTCTCGAACTCTCTGTACTCCTTATCAACTTCGCTGGAGATGCTGATGTGGCCATTGAACCCCTCGTGCCGGAGGGCGTCTTTCACCGCGCGCTCGTGCGCAGGGTCAAGGTACGAGTTCAGGAAACATACTGCGACCGATTCGAAACCGCCCGCGACTATCCGTCTTGATACAGAGGCGGCGTCATCCTCAGAAAGGGGCTCGATGACAGACTCGTCGGCTCCGAGCCTGCACTTTACAGTGAACCTGTCCTTGCCCTCGATGAGAGGAGGGGGTCGCCTAGTCCTAAGATCGTAGAGTTCAGGGCGCCGCTGCCTCCCTATTTCGAGGACATCTCGGAAACCATCGTTAGTCACCAGGGCGGCTCGCGCCAAGCCCGAGCGGGTAAGGAGAGCGTTGGTAGCCATCGTAGTTGCATGTGCGAAGAGCAAGACTGCTTCGGGCGGAACCCCTAGCTTATCCAGAGACTCAGGTATCGCGCGGTAAATGGCTTGTGTGGTTGGGAACTTCATGACGTCGAGTTTGCCTGTGTCCGCATGGAATGCCATAACATCGGTGAATGTCCCACCAACGTCCACGCCAACGTAGACGCTCCCTTTGGTTGGTCCAGCTTCGGGTGACGCGCGACCAATCTTCGAAGATTGGCCGTGGGGAGAGTCGCGTCTCAACACCAACCTTGAAGTATGTAACCTTAGTTAACGATTGTCCGTTTATACTGGCCGCATGGGGCGAAATCGGGGAAGAGGGTGTTTGAGGAGTACAATGGAATTCCTTGGGAAGCGAGACTGCTCGTCTACCTTAGCTTCTGTCCAGGACTGGCTATAGGTTTCATTTATACCGACCTGTCTTACTTCCTCCCCGAGGTCCAAGGGCTCCCCATCTTCTGGACAGGCGCGACCATCACTGTCATGGGTGTGACAGTGGCTGCAATGGCCATCCCACTCGGAATTCTCGCCGACAGGTATGGAAGAAGGAGGATGCTGATCCTAGGAAATCTCTGTGCAGGGACGAGTCTCCTCGGTTTCGCGCTAACTAAGAGCGTGTCTCTGATTTTGGTGGTAGCGGTAATCGAGGGCCTGGGCGAAGCATCTTTCGCCGTGTCGGTCAACGCACTGATCGCGGACAAGGCGGGGGACGAGAAGCGGACCGCAGCATTCTCGCTAGGGGCACTATTGAGCTGGATTTCGGGCGCAATCGGCTCATTCGCAATCTCATCTGTGGACCTCATCCAGAGGCTAGGACTGAGTGTCGCACAGGCGCATATCGTTCTGTTCATCGCGGTTGCCCTCATCAGTCTCGGCGTCACGCCCCTGGTCCTGAAGGTGCACGAGACTCGGACGCCCAGCACTGGTCGCAGGGCTCCGATCCTGCCACGCAAGTCTGCTGGGGTGATCAAGAGATACGCGTTGTACAGCTTGGCAATCGCCTTGGGTGCGGGCCTATTTGTTCCACTGATGACCTACTGGTTCCGGGCGGCCTACGGCGTGCCAGACACGGTAAGCGGGCCTGTGCTCGGCGTCTCGGGGATACTTACAGCCGTGGCCGTGGTGATGGCGCCACGTCTTGCCAAGAGGCTGGGGCATGTTAGAGCCATCGTAGCCACCCAAGCTTTGTCCACTGTGTTCATGGTTGCTGTCCCTTCATGTCCAAACTTTCCGATCGCGGGGTCGGTGTACACGGTTAGGGTCCTCCTGATGAACCTCTCCAATCCCCTAGGGCAGTCACTGCTTATGGGGCTAGTGTCGCCAGATGAGAGAGGAGCAGCATCCGGAGTTACGGCAGGACTATGGAGGCTTCCGAACTCCCTAAGCACTTCGATAGGTGACTCGTTGATTGGGGGCCACCTTCTAGCCCTGCCTTTCTACATCGCCACGGTGCTCTATGTGTTCTCAATATCGGCGTTTTGGCTGATGTTCAAGAACGCCCAACTCCCTGAAGAGGTTACTCAGCTTTCTGATGGTCCGGCCCAGTCGTCGAGCCGGGAAGCCTCTGATGAGGTCCGCTGAAGATCTGACACTCGCACGCCGACAAGCCTGAAGGCGCGCTCGGTACCTTCGAATTCGTCCAGTAACAATGCGACCGCCTCCCCCAGCGCTTCCTTACTGTCCGTGTGGCTGGGTAAGGTTCTCTCCCTTGTGTGCGTCTCGAAGCCAGCGAACCTGATCTTGATTCCTGCAACGCGAAATGCGAGCCCGGCGGCCCTCACCCTCCGCGCAACTTCCGAAGTGGCGTCGGCCGCCTCCCTCCTGACAATGGCGAAGTCGATGACGTCGTCCTTGAAGGTTCTCTCGACGCTCAACGACTTTGGCATATCTTGTTGTTTCACCTCGATAGTCTCCTCGCCGTGAACCACCCCCCATAGCCAGACTCCGTTCTTGCCGAACCAAGCGAGAAGTTTCCCCCCTTCGACCGTCTGGAGGTCCCCAATGGTCAGAACCCCCTTCTCTTTCAGGAACTCCCGTGTCTTTGGTCCTACACCAGGCACCACTCCCACGGGAAGGGGAGCAAGGAATCCTTCAACCCCATTGAAGGGGACAAGAGTGAGACCGTCAGGCTTGTTCCTGTCAGAGGCTATCTTTGCAGCAGACTTGTTTGGTGCGATTCCGACTGAGCAGGTTAGGCCGTTGCGATCTTTGACGGCCTGTTTGACCTCCATCGCAACAAGCTTCGCTGACCTCTCGTCATGCGCCCTGCTCGAAACATCAAGGAACGCCTCGTCGATGCTCGATTGCTCGAACCTATCCGCAAATGTTTTGAGAGTCTCCATGACCTCTTCCGACGTGCGCTCGTAGAGGCCCCAACTTGGCCGCAGATAGATCGCGGCGGGGCATAACCTGTATGCTTGGGAAATAGGCATGCCTGACCTGAGACCGAAGGCTCGTGCCTCGTAGGAACACGCGACCACGACACCCCTCCCTTTTCCCTCCTCAGGGTCGGCACCAACAACCACAGGTAGACCTTTGAGCTTCGGCTGCTCCCTGACTTCGGCCGAGACGTAGAAGGCATCCAAGTCGACGTGTAGGATTGTTCTGAGGTCTTTCTTCTGCATCTGCTAGTTATGCCCCAAAGAGGGTCTTCTGTTCGCTCCCTTGAGACTTCCAGTCTCGCTCCATCAGGCCGAGCAGCCTTCGGAACTCGTTGCTGGACTCAGGGCTGAACCCTGCGAAGTGGTTGTTGAAGAAGATGTATCCTGATTCGAATTTCCCGGAGGTCTCCCTTACCGCAGAAGCCCAACGCTTCATGTCTTCAGACCTGTCCTTCTGCACGCCTGAGAACTCCGTGAGTTCCCTATCTCCAACCAAGCGCACGTAGATGAAATCTGCGGTGACCTCTGCCGGTGTCTCGACGTATTGGTTAAGCGACCAGACCATAGCTATGTTGCTCTTCCTAAGTAAAGCATAAACCTCCGGAGTGAACCATGATTTGTGCCTAAACTCGACGGCATGCCTAAACTCTGGGCTGAGTTTCGCTATGAAGTCCTTCATAATATCCATGTGAGACGCCAGTTTCACTGACGGCGGTAGTTGGATTGCGATGGGCCCGAGTTTGTCCTTCAATTTGTTTACCACGCTATAGAAGTACAGCAGTGTCGAATCGGAGTCCTTCAACTTGTTTTCGTGGGTGATTTTCTTCGGGAGCTTTGGTGAGAAGAGGAAGCTTGAAGGTGTGGCGTTCCTCCATTGATTGACCGCGAACGCATTAGGAATACGATAGAAGCTTGAGTCGATCTCTACACAGTCGAAAACCTTCGAATAGAACTTGAGGTAGTCCTTGGCAGGCAGCCCCTTGGGGTAGAACGGCCCGTCCCAGTCCTTGTATGACCAGCCGCTGCAACCGATTCTGAGCGCGCTAAGGTCCAATGGCTGGAAGACTGCCCATAGGTCGATAAACCTTCCCAATCCTTATATCGATGCCGGCGGGCGTTAATCCCGAAAGGCCTTGTCGCAGGGCAACCCAGACATCAGGCAGCAGGTTGAGGACAACAGGGGCGCCATGAAGAAGCTGGAACTCCTGATTCCCGGACTAAGAGGGTATCGGACGAAGGAGGACATCAGAGTGTCGGACGAGCTGTTGAGGAATCAGGTCGCAGACAAGCTGGACAAGGCAAGGGCGAACCTTGACCAGTTGAGAAAGCAGATAGCTGCTGCCGGTGACTACACGAATCTGACTCCTGTGGGGTCGCTCATGGCCCAAGTCCAGACTCTCAGCGGCGAAGTTAGACATGCCTCTCAAGGCTACGCTGGTTGGGTAGCGCCGATTCAGGTTAACGAGGACAAGCTGAACAAGCTCTACGAGTACGATTACTCGTTCGTGAGCGCAGTTTTTCAGTTGGAAACATCGACAAGCCCAGGAACCCTCGTCTATGACAGCACGTCGCCCACTTCGATTCAGACGACCTTAGGTCAGCTTTCGAAGGCCATAGGCGACATTAGGCAGAAGTGGTCTATTAGGATGGAAACGATTGAGGGGATTGCCCTCACCTAGGGAGATGAGTCAATTTGTTTGGAAAGAAATCATCTGATGCAGTTCCTGCTACCGGTGGCAGCGTCTTCGGCTCGACGACCATTGCGTGGGACGACCAGTACAAGCAGGGAAGCGCCCTCTGGAAAGTGCCAAGGAACATCAGGCTTAACGACAATATCGTCGTGAGGGAAGACGAAATCGCGGTCTTCTATAGGGACGGGAAGGTCCTAACCTACTTCGACCAGCCTAACAGGTACGCGTTGACGGACTTCAACGCCCCCGTAGTAGGAAAGCTCTTGAAGTTCTTCCAAGGCGTCGTCCAAGAGGCCGAAGTTTTCTACGTCCCGAAGAGGTATATGGACGGTAAGTTCGGAAGTACTCAACCCTACCAGTTCACAGACCCTACTTTCGGTATAGTAAGTCTGAGAGTCTTCGGCGAGTACAGGTGGAAGATTTCCTCACCAGAGCTATTCATCAATCAGTTCGTAGGTACTTTCAACGCAGAGACCACCGATGACGTCGAAGGGAGGATCAAGGAGCAGATGGTCATTCTCGTCTACGCCGCTCTCGGAAAGATGAAGGCACAGGGCCTCAAGGTAACAGACCTTGCAGCGAACCTCCCCAACATCGAACAGATGGTCCTAGCGCAGGGAGCGGACAACCTGGGGCAGTACGGAATGGAAATCAATAAGATTTCAGGACTCACAATCAGCCTTCCAGACGAGGTCCAGAAGGCGATTGACACAAGATCCGAGATGCAGGTGCTTGGGGTGAACTACATGCAATACCAGACAGGCAAGGCGATTGACGATGCCGCAAAGAACCCGTCAGGCGGAGCGGGCGTATTCGCCGGTCTCGGAGCGGGAATCGGGGCTGGCTCGGCCATAGGAGGTCAAATGGGTCAGGGAATGATGCAGGGGCAGATGAAGAGTTGCACCAATTGTGCAGCCATGATACCGTTGAATGCAAAATTCTGCCCTAGCTGCGGCGCAACACAAGTAGTTCAACAGGCTCAAGCTCCTTCTCCAGCCGGCGCCGCAAAGTTCTGCCCCAATTGCGGCAGCGCAATCGAGGGAGACTCGAAGTTCTGCCGAAACTGTGGCAAGCAGTTGTAGATCTGGCAGAGAAACTCGAGGTGCGACATCAGAGCACTCTGATGAGTAATCATCAGGGACCTAAGGTAGCCTGTATCTTGAGACCTGGCCTCAAGAAGGAACAAGGCGTTGTCAAACCAGAAATACGGGCGTGGTGCAAGATGCCGCCATGGCGTCGAGCAAAGAAGGCGTCCCAGTCACCATACCAGCAGATGTCTGGCAGAAGCTCATGGAAGTGAGGGCACAACTAGATTCACAATGCCCGGGCGCACCGACTCCGATCGGGGAGATGTTGAGAGAAGTGGTAGATCACTACGAGCGCTGCGACAAGGCAATGGAGGAGGCCGATGACTTCTGCAAGAGGGCCCAGGCTTGGAAGAAGGGCACCTAAATCCTGTTGACGGCGGGGCAACAAGTCGGCCGTTATCAGACACGCGATCCAGAATAGAATGCTGTTTGGAACAAGTAGCTGGTTGCAAGAGTGCGATAGGGTCTCCAGGGTTCGGCGATACTGAGCACTTCCGAGTGACTCGGTAGTCGGCGAAGACCATACACTTTCCGGATCACCTTTCGCAAGGCGAGGTCACCAGGCAAGACAACGTCGGGTCTTGCGAACGCAATGATCAAGAATCCTTGCGCGGTCCATGGTCCGATACCCCGGATTGAAGTGAGTCGTTTTTCCACCTCTTGGTCCGAAAGGGGTCTCAAGATCTTATCGCTCAAGCTGCCCTGACTGAACTGATACGCCACTTCTCGCAGGGTCGCCACCTTTCGTCGAGAAAACCCCGTCTTGAACAGCAACTCGGGCGCAGCGGCAAGGACCTCATCTGGTGTAGGCAGCCGTCCGCCGAACAACTCCTGTACGCGACGAAGGATACTTCGAGTTGACTGGACCGAAAGCTGCTGACCCGCAATCTGGAAAAGAATGGCCCCAAACGAGTCCATTGGAGGAAGCGCGGCCAACCATGCACGGGGATTGAAGCCTGGGTGGGCATCAATCAGTTGGCGCAGCACAGGGTCTGACCTTCGTAGGTGCTCAATCGCCTGCCGCAGAGACAATGTGACTCGTTAGGCACCCTCTGGGATTACTATTAAGAAAAATGGGAGACGGTTACTGTGCCGGAGAGGCTGGAGGCATAGGCATAGGCTCCGGTCCCTTCCACATGATGCCCAGAATCGATCCCACGAGAGCGAGGATGAATCCGATGAAGAGTCCTCCAGCCCCAAAGAGCGCCCCCACAATTGCGAACACGAGGACAAGCACGGCCCCTGTCCTTACCTTCGACTTGACATCACTGTTCATCAGAAGCGACCCTACAATCATTACGACCCCGCAAATCGAGCCAACTACACCGACAATTGCAAAGAGTGTTTGAATGCCAGAGATTCCGGTCAGGTCTTTTATTGAACCGACTTGGGGAGAGGCAACCACGATGATGATACCTACAATCAAGTAGACAATGCCTGCAACCAGGCACAACGCAAACGCTGTCGTAGGTCTTGGCACGTGATAGAAAACCAGATATTGATATTTAACCATGACACCCTTCATCACAACCGAGCAAGCCTTCCTATAACAGACTCCCAAGCTCCATGACGCATTACATGATGAGGATGGCCGAGCGATCAGGACGAGGGATTTGCATCCGCAACTAGCTTCCTCAGTTGCAGGTGCTCATGGAGAACATGCCACGAAGTCGCATGCGGGTGTAAGGCGTCAAACGACTCTTCGGAACTCAAAGCCGCACTTCACACAACGCCTCATCTCCGGAATGTCTGTGATTACCTGCACTGTTCTGCATCGCGGGCACTCTACGGTAGCATGCGCTGGTTTCACAGTACCAGCATGCTGTGTTCTTACTTTCTCGATGGCATCCGCATAGTTGCTCCGCTTGGGATTTGGGCTCATGCCCAGACACGCCTCGCACCGGCCATGACAAAAACTTGTCCTACTTGACTTCCTCTAGGGTAAAAGTGAACCTAGCCCCAGCGAACTCGCCTGTGCTGACTCTTTCCCAGGCTACCTTGTAGGTTTTGGTTACGTTTGCCCCTACTATACTAATTCTTGTCGGGACTTCGGAGAAGAGCTTCTCCACCTTAGCAGGGTCCTTGGTGAAAATCAGACTTCGCCTTCGCTTCATCAGGTACTTCACTGCCACGTTTTGATGAGCATGCCCCTCGACGGGGATTTTCTCCGTACCGGTGTCGATTGTGAAGGCTCGCTTTGCCAAACGCGGTCAGCTAGGTGTCACAAGCGAACGTAAAATAGCTTCGCTGTCAATTAACTTCAAGAGTTTGCTCGAACGAATCTGTACAGTAGCTACGGGCGCTTTATGCCAGTGACGAGCAACTTGAACTGGAGTGTCTTTCCAGACATCGGGTGGCGGCCAGTTTTCCCATATGCCTTTTCAGGAGGAAGAGTGACTTCTTTGGATTCGTTGACTTTCATCCCGATTAGGGCCTCTTCAAAACCGCTGATTACTTGGTGCGCACCAAGTTGCACCTGGAGTGGTTTGTAGTCCCGGGCTGGGTTGAAGAGCCCCGTCTTTACTGCCTCCGCCTTCATGCTGGTATCGAAGACTTTCCCACCCGGGAACTTGCCGACGTAGTGGACAGAAACCGTGTCGCCCATCTGGGCTAGAATGTCGCTCAATGGTTGCAGCGCGATAATCTGGCCGGCTTTAAACGGTTTGTCTGGATGAACAAAGCCGCCCCTCGCTGCTTCGTCTGTTCAATCGGGTCAGTTGCGGAATTCCTCCCACGCCTCGCTCAGGCATCGAACTCTGGTAGAGATTCGACTCCCTCACCGCCCGAATTTGGTGTTAAGCAAGACGCTCCGCACCTGCCTCCATTCGGTGAAGGTATCTCCTCCCTCCTGATTTCTCCGCCCTCCTTAAGCGCGGTTGTCAATCCGCACCAGACTCTCTTGAACACGAGACAGAGCTTCTGACAAAGGGGCAACCCGGAATATTCCCGGCCTCGCGCGTAACCAGTATCGATTCGTTTTGCCTCCCTTATCCTCAGCCCCGCCAACAGCGAGAGAGCTGAGATAACCACTTACCAGCAGAGTTGTTATTCTGGATTGGAGAAGCTTGCTGACAAAGAGGGGATTTTAAGTTGACACGCATATCATGCAGTCTGAGGCGCACAAGTTCCTGAGGAGTGTTGATAGACTAGAGCGGTGCAAACATAGACATCGGATGTAATCTTATAGAGCCAAGTGGAGATATTGCGAGCGGGTTTTGAACTCGTCATGGGAGAGTCAGCGATTCACCGTTCAATGAAGAATGTTGTGAGAGCCGACCTCGAAAGTGAACACTATTCGGTAGTCGAAGAGCCCATCTCGCCTCCCAGATCGAAGGTTTCTTGGAAGTCGTACAGGCCGGACTTGCTGGGTTACAGACTTGAGGAGGGGTGTGAGGAGCTGGTCCTCGTCGAATGCGAAACTAGGCCAGACATGCGGCGATTCCTCTCCAAAAACCACGCAAGTGTTTGGTTCCAGCCTAACCTCTTCAGAGAGGGGTACGTCAGGAGAATCCTAGCCGTGCCACAGGGTAAACTCAGGCGGGTCGACATGAAACTTCGGCACAGATGGGAGATTTGGATCGTAGGCTCCAGTAGGGCGGTGGAGAAAGTAGGAACGACCTGTGACGGGCGAGCCAAATAACACCAGATCGAACCCCAGAACGGGAAGCTGAGCCGTTCGCTCTTCCAAGACAGAACTGAAGCTGGGAAAAAACTCGCGACCGCCCTCATGGAATTCAAGGGCCAAGACGTCGTGGTCCTAGGAATCCCTAGGGGAGGGGTGGTCGTTGCCGATGAAGTCGCTAGGGCCCTTGGTGCACCCTTGGATGTTGTGGTGACTCGAAAAATCGAGGCGCCCGGGGAGCCAGAGTACGCATTGGGAGCTGTTACCCAGGAAGGAGAAGTCATCATGGACAAACAGGCGACGGAGTCCCTAGGGGCGAGTCGGGAATACCTCGAATCCCAGATCAAATTGAAGAGGGCCGAAGTAGTTGGGAGGATGGTAAAGTTCCGGGCTGACGCCCCCTACCCAAGCTTGGAGGATAAGGTTGTGATTATAGTGGATGACGGGATTGCCACAGGGAGTTCCGTCAGAGCCGCGGTCATGTCGGTAAGGAAGAGAAGACCCAAAGAAATCGTAGTGGCGGTTCCCGTTGCTCCGAAAGATGCCGTAGAGACATTGACGGGAGATGGAACCCGCGTCGTTTGCCTTGAGACTCCAAACCCCTTCTTTGCAATCGGCGAATTCTACTCTGTCTTTGATCAGGTCGAAGACGACGCTGTCTCCAAGATAGTGGACAGAAATCGTGCCGGAAAGACTCGACTCAACTAACTCGGCAACCTTCATTTTCGAAGGCGTCACAACTGATAGTCGAATCCGCGACCAGTTGTCTACCGCGTACATGGCATATTGTCTCGAGAAAACGTTCTGCTCAATGCTCAACTCGCCGTCAAGGAGGTCGACAGACGGCAAACCAGCGCCAATGTTCCAATCGAATGCCTGGCGCTCGATTTGGGAATGCTTATATTGGAACCACCTCTCATTTAGGTGTGGGTTCAAATTCAGAATAGTCGCGCGTAGGTGGACCCAACGTGGAGGATGGTTGTTGTTTTGACCTCAGGGGATCTGACAAAGGCGACAGTTGCTGAGTCGTTATTCAGAATAGGCGCTCTGAAATTCGGAAAGTTCACGCTTGCCAGCGGACGAACAAGCTCCTATTACCTGGACCTGAGGATGATTCCCAGTTTCCCTGAGGTGTACTCGCTCGCCGTAAGTGCCTACGAGGACATGGCGGAGAGGATTGGCGCGAGTAGTTTCGACATCGTTGCAGGAGTTGCCACGGCCGGCATCACATTCTCCTCGCCGCTTGCGTTCCTATTGAAGAAACCCATGGTTTACGTCAGGAAGGAGGAAAAGACGCACGGCCTTGGCAGGGCTGTCGAGGGCGCCCTCGCAGCGGGCAAGAGAGTCCTAGTAATTGACGACTTGGTGACATCGGGAGGTAGCATCCTTTCTGCAGTCGAACCGCTCAGAAGAGCAGGAGGCGTCGTCAGCGATGCGGCAGTGCTGGTCGACCGTCTCGAGGGAGGGAAGTCGAACCTCGCATCAGTGGGGATTCGGTTGAACGCTTTCGCCGAAATCACGGAACTAACCGAGATCCTGCGCAGTAACGGAAGGATGACGAAGGAGGACTTCGAAGCCGTGACAAAGCAGGTTGGGCGTGGGCCCACATGAGTGTGGAGTCGATCAGCGTGCAAATGCCTGGTTTGCACCTTGCAAACCCTACCTTGCTTGCATCAGGTGTCCATGGCAGCTCCCTAACGAAGGTTCTTGATGCGTTGAAGTTCGGAGCCGGAGGGGCCATAACCAAGTCAATTGGGCCCGAGCCCAGGGAAGGTTACAAGGAGCCGACGTTAGTCCAGGTCGAGGGGGGAATGGTAAACGCTGCCGGGCTCCCCAATCCAGGCGCAGATAGGTTTTCGGAGGAGCTTGTCTCTATGAAGGGCAAGAAGCTGCCAGTCCTAGTGTCAATATTCGGCGCAGATGAGAAAGAATTCAGCCAAGTTGTCAGGAAACTCGATCCCAATGATTTCGCGGGATACGAACTGAACCTTAGCTGTCCACATGTAGCCGGCGTTGGCACGGAGGTCGGTCACGACCCGGAACTTGTGAGTAGGGTAGTTAGTATGGTCAAGTCTAAGACGGTGAAACCCGTATTTGCCAAGCTCTCTCCAAATACCGACAAGCTAGTCGAGGTCGCACAGGCGGCCGTGGACTCCGGCGCCGATGGACTCACCGCAATTAATACTGTGCGGGCCATGCCGATTGACATCGAATCAGGCCGACCGGCACTCTCGAATGGCTATGGAGGTCTGTCGGGAGGTGCAATTAGGCCTGTCGCCCTCAGGTGCGTATACGAACTCAGGGAGTGGTTCGACGTTGCGATAATGGGGTGTGGTGGAGTCTCAACATGGGAGCATGCAGTGGAGTTCTTCCTGGCTGGAGCGGACGCCGTGCAAATCGGGACGGCCACAATCAGCAAGTTCGCAATTTTCAACGACATTAACCTAGGCGTCATATCGTATCTGGAGAGAAAGGGATTTTCGAGTCTCGAAGATATAGTTGGTGCAGCACACAGCAGCGGCGGTTTGGCTGCAGCCGCAAGGAGACCGCGCGCATGACAAGTGTCTTCCGTGACGCGATTCTTGGCTCGGCAAGCAAGCGAAAGAGTCGAATCGTCCTTGCTCTGGATTTCTCTGGACCGTACGAAAAAAGACTCGCCTCGGCGGACAAAGTGCTAGAAGCGACTAAGGCCGAAATCGCGGCAGTCAAGATGAACCACCATCTTCTGCTTCCATTCGGACTAAGTGGAGTGCAGGGTATCATTAGCAAGTGCAACATAGAAGGGCTACCACTGATAGCTGACCTGAAACTCAACGACATCGAATCCACCAACCTGAATGTCGCCGACTCCTTGCTCGACTTCGGTTTCAGTGCAGTGATTGCGAACCCGTTCGTAGGCAGGCAGGAGGGGCTTGGCAAGGTCATTGAGAGAATTCACTCTAGGGGAGGGGGAATGCTGCTGCTTGTCTACATGAGCCACGCAGGAGCGCTTGAGGGGTACGGGCTGGGTCTTGCAGATGGAAAGCCCTTGTACAGAGTCTTCGCCGAACGCGCGAGGGACTGGGGCGCAGATGGTGTAATAGTCTCGGCGAAGGCCTCAGACAAGATCGCGGAGACGCGGGAAATAGTGGGAAAGAGCTGCCTGATCTTCTCTCCTGGTGTGGGTGCGCAGGGAGGCGACGCAGCCGTCGGAGCGTCTTCAGGAGCTGACTTTTTGATTGTAGGAAGATCGATAACCGAATCGGACGACCCTGCTAAGGCACTGCGCACCTTGGTCTTCGCGGAAAGGCCCGTTGCATGACGGCGCCCGAAACGATCGTTCGTTTTTCGACACTATTGGAGTAGAATGAATCAGGTGGAACTCTGCGTCATGAATAGGAGTAGAAGTCCCAGATCTTGTGTTGTTGTCTCTTTACGTGCTTCTGCTCCTGCTCAGAAAGTTTAGGGTCAGAAGCCCTGTCTTTCGACCTCCGCAACCGAGTAGGGAGTACGTCGTCGCAAAAGTAGCCACCTCCAGGAAATCCTGTATCTTTCCTCACGATAATCGCTGCGAATCCGGGTCCCCCTTCTTCGCATTCCAGCATGTCGATCTCCCCGATTACCTGCGAAAGTACCTTGCCACGTGAGAGATGGTACTTTCTCATCAGCTCACCGTAAGTCACCACATTGCGCTTACGCGCAGCTGCGGCAAGATGCGAACGGAGTCCCTTCAACCTCCCGGCAGGCATTCCTCGCCGCCGATGGCTCGTGAAAGAAACTTAAAGCTCGACTGGTCGAGATGGCATGGACCTCGCAAAGGAGGTGCGACCCGACACGAAGTCAGATTGCTCGAGTCCGGCAGACAGCAGAGAGTGGAAGCTAGGTCTAGGATTCCAAGTTCTTAGCCACTCTGAACTGGTCGCCTATGATGGACCTCATATTCAGAAGGCCGAGTGGTTTTCCCCGATCAGTAACAAAAAGGGTCCTAATGCGATGCTTGGCCATCAATTTGACGGCGTCTGTGAGCGGCGTGTCAGCACTAATGGAGACCATCGGCGAAGTCATGATTTTCCTGACTGGGATACTGGATGGTAGGAGGTCGTCTGCGGCTATGCGATTCAGTATATCACGCTCTGTGAGGATGCCCTTCGGCTCCCCGTTAATCAGTACGAGGATGTTCCCTGCGTGTCTATCTCTCATCTTCTCGGCTGCCTTCAAGACCGATTCGTTGGCGTCGATAGTCAGTGGGTCTGTCTTTACAAAATTCCTAACAGTAGTGACTCTAGGCTCAGCCGCTTCAAGCCAAAAAGTGAGCGAATAGTGGCAGTTGGGGCATTCGTCTGGGGTTACCTCGCCCTCAAAGATCTGACCGCAACGATAGCATTCCCACCTAGCCATTATTGGACTAGATGCGGTCCGCGGTATATTAACAAGACGAGATCTAGGCGGGCAGGCATTCCGATTCTGCGCAGGACCAAATATTGCGCTGTTGCGGACTTCCCTAAGGTCTGGGCGAAGCGGCGATAAGCGCACGCGCCTTCTGTTGACACTGGGCGGCATTGTCGGCATAGTACTTCCACGCAGTGTAGCTCTGTTCCACTTTTGCCAAGAGAAGAAGGAGGTCAGCGGCCTGAAGGTATTTTGATGTTGCCGCCTCTGTGCTGCCGTTCTTTTCATCAGCCGCAGCGTCTGACATGAGTTGCCCGGCGTACCATCGGAGTTTCTCGGCCCGCGACATGGGCGGCTTTGGGGCTGCTTGCATCGAAT
>Ga0187772_10000223_pt1 | contig 24181 bp, 21 predicted proteins | sample 0116_SJ02_MP15_2_FD_133137 | JGI IMG/M metagenome (GOLD analysis project Ga0187772, IMG submission 133137) | Tropical peat soil microbial communities from peatlands in Department of Meta, Colombia - 0116_SJ02_MP15_20_MG | ecosystem: Environmental > Terrestrial > Soil > Wetlands > Peat | place... | reverse complement strand
TCAGGTGTTTCGCTTGGATTACTGCTGCAGGGGACCAGAATGGCTACGGCTGCCACGCATCTCGCCAAGGGGCTATCGTCCGAAATGGTCCTGGTCGTGCTCACGATAACGCTGGCGCTCTTTGCCATTGCGCACTTCGCAAGGCTGCCCCTCTCGTTGACGCACACCCTCCCTGCGCTGCTCGTAGGCGTTGCCCTTGCCTTTACCTCCTACTTCTTCATAATGATACTAGCGTGGATGGCCGCGCCGGCCGCAGCATTGATCGCTACTCCTCTAATTGCCAAGCTGGCGGCGAAACCAGGGGCGAACGACTTCTGGGCCAAGATAGAGCTGTACAAGGCACTCTTGATTTTAGTATCGTTCATGTTCGCCTTCACTCTGGGCGCGAACACCATTGGACTCGTGGTCGCAGTAGAAGGCTTCGGAGGGGTATCGGTCACGCTCGCAATTGTCAGTGTCGTCGCCGGCACCTTCTTCCTCAGCGCAGGAGAAATCAGGAGGGTGACGTCAGACATGTTCGAACTGGGATATTCGAACGCGATGTCGTCAATGCTAACATCAGCAATACTTGTCGAGGCATCCACCCTGGTCGGCATTCCAATGGCCAACACAATGGTCCAGAATACGGCAGTGTTTGGGGCGGGGATTTCCTACAAGACGAAGTTCTTCTCTACGAGGCCGTTCTTCCTCGTAGCCCTGAGCTGGATTGTCTTCCCGGTGGCGGGCATCGCTGCCGGTGTGCTCATCTCACTGTTGTAACTCATGTCCCTGTGGCAACCGCGGGGCTTCTCAGTGCGGGGATTTCCCTAAAAACGAGAGACTCCCTCCGAACCGCAGAACTAATCTGCCCGCGTGATAGGAATCCCACATCTGTATTCCTCGTCGATTCCTGTAAAATAGCTGCAGGAGTTCTTTATCATCCTTGAAGTCTGAGTCAAGGACACGGTCGCTCACAAAGACGATGAGTTACCGTGTGATTATCATAGCACTATTGGCAGCGGTGACCTACACCTTTACAGGAAATGCTGGTGAGACAACGGTCATAACGGTGGTCTTTAACATCGGCGGAGCCGTCATCTACTATGTCTTCGAAAGGCTTTGGGACGCCATTGAGTGGGGCAAACACCCCCTTAGCCCTGGCAGGCAACTTCCCGTGAGGTCATTGTCCCCCAAAGAAGAGCGGAACTAGGAACCTCCCCATAGAAATTCCAACTCACTGGCGCCCGCATAGAATTTTGATCGAATCCTTGACTGACAAAGGCACCGTGAGGAGGTTGCGCCTCTGCAAGGTCTTCAGCTGGCTTCTAAACTTCGTGGGTGAAACCACACTTCTTGCACACAATCCCCCAGGTGTAGTAGCCGAGCCTTGAGGAGCGGCATCTCGGACAATGTCGGGGGACTGTCACCTTCACTGGTTGACGGCGATAACCAGCACTGCCGTCAGAAATCATGGACGTGACTCCCTCTGTTTCGAAAACCCTGAACACTGAGGGGCCTCCGGAGTTCTCCTCCGACAGCATACGGGAAGTTCACCGCCATGAAGTTCCGCTTGAGGTTCAATGGTACGACCAATGCGGCCGCCACGGGTCCGATTTTCGCAGTCTTAGCGACTCGTGTTGTCACTTTTCCTCAAGCAAAAGCAGGCTGTCGAAGTATATACGACATTACTGAAATCTCTCCCAAATTCGTAGCAATTCTCTGGTGAAAGGAACCAAAGTCTATGAGGTGTCATCTTTCAAGGAAGGGTGGAGCTCTCTTTGAAAGGCGCTTATGCTTCATTTCCGGACGATGCAGAAGACACTCGAACAATCGACTTCTTCGATACGCGGGCTCGCCCCTGCATCCAAGAAGAGCCTTCTGAACTCCGCTCTTGAAACCGTCGTAGCTCGGAACCCGTCTCTGCAGACGATGGTCCCATCTCCGGTTGCTGCTTCGTCAATTTCGCCTACAAGGCCGGCCTTGGATTGTGCTCTGAACCACGCTAAACGCTCCTTCCATATTCTCTCTGAATAGCTTGAGAAGAGAACCTGTCCGCTATCTTCGGCGACGCGGATGGCCTCAGCAACGAGCTCTCTGCGGTTCACCCCGAAAGCAGAAATTCCGTTTTGGATGCAGAGTACAGCGTCGAAGATTCCTGATCTGAAGGGCAAGCATGAAGCATCGGCGCAGACGAGACCGAAGCTTCGCCGTGAATGCAGATATCTCTCGGCAAACCTAAGGCTGTTCCTGGAGGTATCGCATCCCACCACAAGATTCACGTAAGCAGCAGTACGTTTCATCGCTCGGCCGTATCCACACCCGAGTTCAAGGACTCTCCTGCTTCCTCTGATGAGTCTTGAAGCAAAGCTCGTTTCTGCATCTAGGTAACGACGGATTCTAGGAGGCGCAATCTCGTAGCACTTGCGCAGTCTCTCAGCCGAGAGGCTACCCTGGTAGTATTCAGTCATTCGTGCATCTGAAGAAATCGGGACCTTCGGGTTTGAGCTAGACAGCCCCTCTCGCGCTCCTGTATGGTCCTATATGTGACGGTACTAATAGAGGATTAAACCGATACGACAGCCGATTGGCGGGGCACTACACATGTCTAAGCGCAGGGCTCGTTGCCGCAAGGATTGCCACTCGGCTTCGGATAGCGTCAGGCCCGCAACCCCACAAGCGCCGTTCCGGTCTAGGGCATTGCAGAACGAGCTTGACTCATAAGGAAGCCCTATAGCCCTCGCTGCCGAGGAAGTTGCCCCGGCCCAGACCAGATTGGGACTCAGATTTTCTCAGTCTGTGGCATTCGGCAATCGGATTCTACCGGATTTGGATTCTGCATTTGGGAAGGAGGTATGGAATCATTCATAGGCTCGCCCAGAGCGCGGAACCGATTTCAGTGACGCGGCTCTCGCGAAAGTTGAGACTTTCAAGAGATGCATTATCACTCTGGTGTGATGCTGCTTTCGCTACTGGAATAGTCAAGAAGCGAGGAAGGGGCTACGCTTTGCCTAGACGACTTATCCCGCTATTAGTAGAGGAGGAAAACGTCCGCTTCATAGGAGGGCTTCCGTCGTACTTGGCGTTGCGAAGTGTCGACTTCGAAGCCTTCGATCAGTTCTTCAAACGAGGAAATAGTTCGCTTCCCCAGACCCACCTTGGAGAAGCGTCCAGAGAAGGAACAATTTGGGATCACACGGCATTTCTCAAACTTGTCCTGCCCAGAGAGAAAGGAATTGAGCGCCTTCTGCGAGGTGGGGCAAGAGTCTTGGACTTGGGAGCTGGAACAGGTGATTGGTCCATCCGACTAGCGAGAGAGTTTCCACTTTCTAGTTTCGACGGCATTGATCCAGACTCAACCGCAATTGCAAAGGGAACAATGCAGATCGAAGAGCTCGGCCTGAGCAATGTCAAAATGAGGGTCCAGGACGCCGAATCGATGGAATACTCGGGCGATTTCGACATCGCTCATCTTGGCGAGGTACTCTATCTCATACGACCAAGGGACGAAGTGTTGCGCGCTTGTTACAGGGCGCTAAGGGAAGGCGGACTCCTAGTGATTTGCGAGGGACTGGCAAGTGGCAAGAAGGACATGCGAAGGATTGAGAATCAGCTAGTACACGCGATGCAACTTGATTTCGCTCTTCAAGGTGGAAGGTTCTATACCAAGTCAGAGTTGGCGAGATTACTATCGAAGACGGGTTTCGGTTCGGTTCACTTCCATGATGTCGGGGGTGGGCTCTGGTTCGTGATAGCTAGGAAGCTGCGGGACCATCATAAGGGGTAACAGGACGCCGCTGACTTGCCGAACTAGGACGCTTGCGGTGACGGCCGCGACCACCATGACAAGAGCGCCGTCCAGGAAAGTGAGAAGGAGGGGGAAGGAAATTGCGATGCGTGAGGCTGGCAGTTATCGTCGGACTACTGCTTGTCGTGGTCCTGTTCACAACCCTCGCGTTCTTTTCTCCCGTCAAGTCCCTGCCTGACATCTTGCCGCCCGCCACTGCATCGTCGTGCTCGAGAGCCACGGGTTCTCTCGACGCCAAGGTTTTGCCTGGCTGTTCCACCCAGCTTGCGGTTCAACTCGCGGACTACCAGATTTCCTTCCTGCCTTCGCTCGAGGCCTACGAGTCATTTGCCGAGATAGCGGAAGGATTCACAGTGGTCATGATTCTCTACCTAGTCATCCCTGAAATTAGGGCCCCCGCGCTTCTGAAGAAGAGAATCGACCTGCCTAAAACTCTCAAGGTCTTAGCAGTTATGGCCGGTTCCGCTGCTTTCGGCGTCTTCTGCGTCCTTGAGTCTCTCAACATCCTGTACGCTAACACGGGACAATGGTATTTCCTAAACCTCTTCAACAGGGTGCCCTATTCACCAATCATGGCCGTTTTGGGGCTGGCGGTCGCTTCACTGTGCTTCGGGTTTGTACGCGCTGGGAATGGGGTCTCCAAATGGGTGATGTCTAGCGTCCTTTTTGGGACATTCTTTACGGCTGCCGCCCAGGTTGGATTATTCGTCTACGATTTCAAAGAGATGTCGTTCTACGCCCTCCGGATCACAGAAGACTGGTATATCGTCGGGCATGGCGCGTGGCTTAGCCAGGAGTACATCCCGATTGGAATCCCACTCTTGAGCAACTGGCTTGTGCTGGTGGTTTCTGCGGGCATATTCGTTCTCGCTGCCCTTCTCGCCTTCTCGCTGCCCATCGACCCCCCATTCTGGCATCACCTTGGATCGAAAGCTGAAACAGGATTAGCGGGCCGGTAATCATTCTTGTTCGGCTTCGAACCTAGCCTCAGCGAGTGCAATTCGGTGGTAGCGCGCCCTCTCCAATCTCTCTAGAATCGACCTGACATCCTCCAGCCTGGTGATTGCAGAGTCAATTTCCTTTAGTGTGTGGGCTCCCTCTGGATTAAGCAAACCTTGGTGTTCCCATAGGTGGATTAGCCGCTTTTCGCCAATCTCAGATATGTCATACCTGTATTCCCCCATGTCCCATATCCTCTTGAGAAGGCCTTGCCTGGTGTACCTCATTAGCCTGATTCTCAGTGCAGTGTTTCCCCCGTCATTGGTGGGTTTGGCCCCTATGACTGGGTCCTCGAGCATGTCTGTAGCGCTGTGACCTCCGGGGTGAGAATGGAAGTACTCGAGAGTCTCCATCTTCACCTTCCCTGACCTGTCCGGCTTTGTGTTTGAGAATGGATACCCCCGGTTAGCCTGTCTTCTCTCAGTCGGCTCGTCTACCACGGTTCCGCCGGGAGGGTTCCGGCGATAGTAACCTATGTATGTTATGATGTCCAACAAAGGACGCGACAGCGGGTTGTCAAAGAGAAGACGTAGAGGAGAGAGCGCAGACAGTGTAGACCCGTCAGACGAACTGAACGAACAGCTCGTAAGAGAGGTGAGATTCCAGAGGGGGATGACGGAGATAAAGGCGAATCAGCAAATGCAGTTTGTCTTGGATGAACGGATCCAAGCCCTGAAGGAAGCCAGGAAGAAGAGATTAGAAGAAGCTAGCAAGCCAACCCAGCCGGAACCAACTATCCTGAGCGGAAGCACATTCGAAGAGCAACGTCAGACAATTGAAGAACTTCCCGGTAACATGCTAAACGCATACCTGCTCATCGCCACTTCGTGGGATCGTCTGAAGACTCTAAAACCCGCCGAGGTAAGGCGTGAGTTGCGCGCACTTGTAAAGATGATTGGCATACGCGACCCGAAGGAGATAGACGACGTCTTCTTCAAGGGATTCAAACTCGGGGGCGAGATGCAGGCCAGAATTATTACGTCTCTAAGGGTGGCTATGACCCCGAAGGAAAGAAACAGCGTAGTGGCAGACGCCTTCGATCAAATCTTGAAACAAGTGGTGTCAGTGAAAAAAGAATCAATTCCGCTCTTTCTGTTCGTCAATCCAGTCGAAACATCCGTCGCAGCTGGTACGGCTTTCGAATTCGACGTGAGCGTCTTCGGTGGCAAGGCGCCGGTCGACCTAGAACTGAAAGGCGATCCGCCGGAAATGAAGAGGAAGTGGACGAACAATCTTGTCACCTTCCCGACGCATGGCCTGCAGGGACCCGTGAAGTGCACCCTCTCACCGTCCACGAAGCCTGGAAGATACGGAATTACCATCACGGCAAAGGATTCGGAAGGAGGCTCAGCGTTTGCCACCTTCAACTTACTCGTCACGTAGTTATTCAGGTGTAGATTTCAGTCCGGAGCTTTCGGGCATGACTACGACATGGTAGTCCTCCGACAGGGTGGCGGGAATCTCGTGTTGGTCACTAGTCGCGAAAGCAAGGTGAGCAGCCTAGAGGTCACCCGTGAGAAACCCGACCGCATGTCGGTTAGGTCAAGACCTCCTCTCGACATTAAACGCATACCCGCGAGTCACTGACTTATCCCCACGGTGTTCTTGGTCCTGTCGTTGCCGTTCTGCAGGCTAGAACTAAGAGTGCAGACATGAAGAGGTGGGCGATGGAAACGAAAAAACGAACAATAGGCATACCAACATTCGTCGTACTCGTCATCATCATTGCAATACTCGCTTCATCGACCATATACTTCGCCTACCTGCCGAGGCCCAAGTCCGCAGGAGCACACACGTCACCCGTCACTTCGAAGTTCTACTCAATCCCCTTGGCCGGAGATGTGGTCGCCCTGGCTTCAGGGTCCAACACACAGACGAGCGTCGCCTCGTCCAGTTCGAACACCATCACTGTAGGTGGGACTGGTGGGGTCAGCTACATTCCGAACGAAGCGCTCGTCTCAGTCGCGGTACTCACAGAGGACAATACGGCCGTACAGGCAACTTCATCGAATGCCGCGACAACAGCCAGCGTGATTAGCGCGCTGGAGGGGATAGGAATATCCAATAGCAGCATCGAGACGCAGGGTTACACCCTCTCCACCGACTACTCGAGCTGCTACAACTCAACCTGCATTCCGCAGATAACGGGCTACTCTGTGACCAACAACCTACAGGTCAACCTCACTTCATCAGTCCCGAGCCAGCTCGGCCTTCAGGCCGGTCAGGTCATCGACACGGCGGTGGGGGCAGGTGCGAACCAGATCAGCCTCTCATTCTCAGAGACGAGCTCAGTTCTCGCAGGGCTCACCAACGGCGCCCTTAAGCAGGCAGTGGCGTCAGCTTACAGCCAGGCCCAGACGATCGCGAGTTCACTGGGCGTGAGCATAACCGGAGTCGTCAGCGCGAGTGAGGGCTCGTCATACACGCCTCAGTACGTATATGCACCAGCACTTAGCGTAGCAGCTGCAGCGACACCCATCTTGCCTGGCACCCAGTCGATGACCGTGAGCGTGCAAGTAGTATACGCAATCGGATAGGAGCCCCCGAAAGGGGGTTCTCCCTCTTTTTGAAACGTGTATCGAGTCTACTGTCTAACGGCGCGTAAGTTGCGAGATCTGAACGAGGTTACCGCACGTGTCTTTCAGCTTGGCGATGGTCGAACCGGTCACTTGGGTAGGAGGCATAGTGAACTCAGCGCCGCGGGCATTGATACGCTCGTAGTCACCCTTGACGTCGTCTGTGAAAAACATGACCGCGGGCTGCCCCTGCTGAAACATGGCTTGCTGATAGGCCTTAGCAGCCGGGTTGTCGTTGAGGGCAAGCTGCAGCTCAATGCCGTCAGGGTCCTCTGGTGAGGCCACCGTCAGCCAGCGATATGGCCCATTGCTGAAATCGTTCTTCTTGGCAAATCCCAGCACCTTGGTGTAGAAGCGCAGCGCCTTTTCCTGGTCGTCTACGTACACGCTGGTTACTTTGATCTTCGTTGCTGCTACCTCCATCTCGTAAAGTTCGCGGGGCGTGCCCCATTGGTCTTCGAGTTCACGCCTTCAAAGCGGAAGTGTGGGCACTTGAACTTTGCGTGAGCGATTGGAGAAGAAATTGGGCAACTGGAGAATAGGAAACTCCCGGAGTTGATTCAAGTGCCATTAGCCAAAGTAACTGCTAGGATTCTCTTAGGGCGTTCTGATTCAAGTAGTATCTTCCGTTGATTTCGACAAAGATTCTTGTTCTCCCTTTCCGCCGTTTCATGATTCTAACGAACAGCCTTGAGAGGCCCAACTCTTCTGCCGTCAGGGCTGTTTCTGGGCTGATGGCCCCTTTCGCCTGGAAGGTCTTAATTATTCTCCCAATTCTATCTCCGCCCCAGCCCTCAAGTTCTAGCCCCTCTTCGTCAGGCTTGCTAGGTGTTGCCTCAGGTTGAGTCACAGATGGAGACGGACCTTGTTGAACTGGTTGGGTGACCCCAGGTTGGGGCTGCTGGGTCTGAAGGCTTGGGCCCTGCGCAACGACGGAGGTGTCCGCGCCCGGTTTACCTACATCCTTGACACTCATCTTCGGTCCCACAGGAAGCAAACTGTCTCCAGGGCCCTCAGGTGGGGCAGAAGAGCTCCGGTCTAGCTTCAAGATATACTCGGCGGTCTTCTTTACTGACACCTTGACAGGGACAGATGGGTTGTATCCCTTCGCCTTCGCCCAAATCGAATAGTCGCCTTTCTTTACACCCTTGAAAGTGATCTTCCCATCATTCCCAGTATACCCTGACAACTGCTCCGGACCTTCTGCCGAAGCAATGGCCTCAGGAATCGGTTTGAGTGTTCGTATGTCCTGCACGACCAGTGCCAGGTTGCGTCGGCGATACCAGAGAAGGATTATCAGAAGTAGGACTATGATGACAACAATTGTGATGAGCAGGTCGAGCGCTGGAATTCCAGTTGAAGAGGGCCCAGGAGATTTGGAAGTGGTCGAGAAAGATGGCGCAGTCGGAGTTACAATGACGGACAGCCACAATGCCTCGTTTGGTCCGGGTCTGGCAACGACTGCGCCTTCTCCCTGTTCCAATATGATGTAGAAAGGACCTGCTCCGACTTGAACAGTGGACTCGTTCAATTGTTGTCCGCCCTGACTGACGCTGTACTGCGCAAGCCCGGATGCGTCGACTGAAATCTGCAGCGTGTAAATCACATTCACGCTGGGCGTCAGATACAGCTTAGACAGGTGATGCCAACTGCCTCCACCCTGTCCGACTTTGACATCGATTCCATAGTAGCACTGGTTTGCAGGAATGCCGGGGTTTGTCGAGGTTCCGCAAACGGTTGGATCCCCGCAGTTGATCAGGTGGCTACAGTTGGTCGCGTTCACATTGCCATAGATTTCAACGCCAGAACTGGCATTGGTCGAGGCTATGGCGAAACCGAAGGTGTGCCCATTCGATATGACTCCTTCCGCTTCAGCTGTCGCAGTAAACGGGGGCGAGAAGGATTCGACGCTCTGAATCGTGCCTACTTCTTGACTTGCATTAATCTGCGAAATCTCCATCCCAGACGAAGAAAAAGTCGGCTGCAACAGGATGGTCTGGAAGCCGACATCATCTAGGCCCATGACAGAACCTACGGACCCATTTATCTGCCACAAGGTAGAGTTGAGACCTGTATCGTGAGTGAAGTCGTCGGAGAGCAGCGGAGATGCTTGCGTTGCAGACTGTGCTCGCGTCTGTTGCTGCGCGACGTTCAGCGAGGCAAAGGCAGAGGCTACGAGGGCGAGGAGCACCAGAATTGCAAAGGCATGATACATCCGCAGCCTCTGAGCCAAATGACTTCGGACACAAAGTGGAGCGAGATTACTTAGTGCTTGTCCCTAACTAATAGAACTAATGAGCATCGTCGAATCAGCCATCGATTGTTTCCTTCTTACCGCCGAGGCAGGGAGACTCTCGGAGTTGCTCCGATACTCAACATCATATGAATCCGAGAAGTAAGGCGGTGGCAATCATTCGTTCGAGGGCTCGATTTATACACTCACTTTAGGGAGGGTTCGACAGAAGTCTTTGACATCCCAACCGGGAGGATTCGCAGACGGCGTCGGCATTCAGATCGAGCATGTGAGCAAGTCATACGGCCAGGTACTGGCACTTAACGACCTTAACCTCAAAGTTCCCGTAGGCGGGCGATTTGCGCTCCTCGGGCCGAACGGCGCGGGCAAGTCCACCACACTGAAGCTTCTTGTAGGTTCGCTAAGGGCAGAGACAGGATACGTGAAGATCCTTGGATCGCCTCCTGAAAGCAAGGAGGCGAAGGCGGTGGTTGGGTACCTCCCAGAGGACGCCCTTCCTTACAGAATGCTTTCAGTACGTGAGAATCTCGAATACATAGGTGCCTTAAGGAACGTCCCCGATGTGAAAGGAAGAGTCGAATTCCTTCTGGATGAGCTCGACCTGAGACAGTACGAGAGGTCGAACGTCGGGAGGCTGTCTAGAGGGAATACACAGAAGCTTGCCATCGCCCTCGCGATAGTCCATTCACCAAAGGTCCTTCTTCTAGACGAGCCATTGAACTATCTAGACATCCCCACGCAGGAGAGAGTTATCAAGATGCTCGACAAGATGGAGGGTACTCACTTGGTCTCCACTCACATCATGGCCATCGCCAACAGGCTCACCGACAGCGTCGTGATGATCTCGAAGGGGCAGGTCCTCTGGGAGGGGACAATTGATGAGCTTAGGCAGAAGGGTTCTCACGAGGAGCCGATTGAAGCCGTGGTCGCAAGGATGATGACCAGTGCTCCTTAACCTCTTCAAGTTCGTCATCAGGACAAGATTCTCCAGGCCTTTTCTCATCCTCATAGCTGTCCTCATAGTCTACTTTATCGCTCTCTCCGAACTGGTTCCTTCCCACCAGGAGAATCTCATCCTCAGCTATTACGGGACGGCGATCGTCGCTCTCTTCCTCGCCATGTCCCTAGCCGCAGGAGGAGTGATGGTGCTGAAGTCGGACAGGGACTACCTCTTCACGCTTCCTCTCAGCACGAGAGACCTCTCGTTGTCCATCTTCTTCTCGCAGTTCATCGCGTTCGGAGTCACCGTGTTACTGATGTTCGTCTACCTTGCAGAATCACTTGCCTCTCCGCTACTGGTCGTCGACATAGTCGCCTTGGCTCTCACTTTCACTTCTCTCGGAATCATTGCGACTTCTTTGACGACCCGAGTCCGCATCGTCCTCTCCATTGGATTGGCGCTCTGGACGTTACTTTCGATCGCCAAGTTACCTCTGTCCCCAGGTTCGGTATTCAACGGGAATGTCTACGGCGGGACGGCAACGCTTGTTGTCCTCTCCGCGGTGACGACTGTAGCAGCATTCAGGGGGCTGTCCCGGATCGAACTCGACATGATGAGGAACCTTGTCAGGTCGACATCGAGCGAAATCAAGTCACCGACCAGTTTTGCAGGCAAGAGTCCCATCAGCGCGATTTATTCGATGAACCTCTCTTCTATGTCGCTAGCGGGGAGGATGAACATGGCTGGGACATCTAGATATGTGTCTAGGCGCGTAAAAACACGCTGGGTGATCTCAGCTACATCGGCCGGCGCCGCGGTCTATCTCGCATTTGTGCTCCTCCGGGGGCCTCCAACCCCGTTAGTAGCTGGCACAGATTCGTTACCAGCAGCGATAGTGGCCGCAATCCTCCTCTCATTTCTTGCCTTCTTTTTCTCCCAATCCGCAATAACAAACGAGCGAATTTGGCTTTCTCTAACATCGCTCCCGCCTGCCACGTATTTTCGGCATCTGGTGGCTTCGAAACTGATATCTTTGCTCCTTGTCATTGCGCCCTTCGCAGCAGCCGACGCTGTCCTCTTCGCATTGGGCTATGGCGAAGCGCTTGGAGCTCTCGCTGTCGTAACCTTCGTCATACCTGGGTCCTTCGTCCTCGAAATTCTGTGGTCGGCATACATAGCCCCGATTCAGGTGAAGGGAGAGGAGATGACTATGCCGGGTCAGTACAGCATTAGACAGTTCTTGACCGCCCTGCCCATGATACTTGTGTTCATCCTGGCTACCGTTGCGACTCTGGTGCCTGTCGTGGCGGTTGCAGGAGGGATGACGATATTAGTCGTCTCGGCAATTCTGACTCTGAACAGAGGATTCTGGAGCAGAGTGGAGGTCAAGTTGACAGAAAACGGATTCATCTGATGCTGGAGTGGGAATGTTCACTGTTAGCTGTTGGCAAACAAGCAACGCATGCAGAAAACACTCGCATCACCATTTTTGTTCTACGCAATAGCGCTCCGTTTATTCTCTTTCGGTTTGTTTATCTCCTGTCCCAAGGGCCTTAAACTCGAGCGGCATCGCAGCAGGCCCTAGATTGGGGTGTCCGGCGAATGGAGGCAACGGCCTATGAAGTTTCGTCCTAACCCAATTCCTGACGTCGAAGAAGTAGACGTTCTCATATGGACAGGCAGAGACGCATTCACCTACACCGATACACTTGTAACTCTTGAACTCCCCTGAACCAATGAACTTCCCTGGCATGTCCGTGATGCCAACCGGGCAAACCTTGGCGCAGTCTTTCGTTTCGCACTTCACGCACATGTCGCTGTCTTTCACCTTCAGCCTGAACAGTCCTACGCGGGAGATGAGTTGGTTGAACGCCCCCCAGCCACACATCCCAGTTGTTGAGCAACCATAGGTCCCGACAAACGGAGTGACTATCCATACAACATACCAGAGGAAACTGAAGTAGAAGGCGTAAACGAAGGAGCCTGTATCGGTGCCAAATACAGTTATGTTCACAACACCCACCGATGTAAGGTACGAGAGCATTGCTGCGATCAGGAGTGAACCCCAGACTAGCGTTACCACCACAGTGTACGCGGAAGGAATCTTACTGGTAAGGTACTTCCGACCAAGCCTAGATGTTCTGTTGAATGAACTCATCGCGCCTATGGTCGTTCCTTGATACATCAACGCAGCGGTGCAGAAGAGGGAGCAAACCTGCCTGGACCCGAACAAGAATGCGAGGCCTCCAGAGATGAGGTAGGTCGCCAAAAGTGCGACGATAACAGCCGGGGCAAGAGTCCCCGCCGTTCCTATCCCCATGCTCCAGCCTATCCAGGGGACCTGAGGGAGCGAGGCAGACAGGATGAAGACCGGAAGGAAGAGGCTGTAGATCGCGTAGGCCGCTATGATCAGGAGGAGCCTAATCTTGGTCTCTGCCTCTCTGACGTACCTTGTCTTGAAGAGGACGAGTGCACCCATTTCCACCCCCATCATCGCAAGAAACAGGAAGGACGCAGTGATGCTGCTGACGAAGATGATGAAGTCGTAGAAAGCTGCGCCTACAGCAGCAACGGCCGGTCCGGCGACTGAAGCGAAGGGGAGAGCGGTGAAGTATGTAGTGCCGTTCGCCTGGATATCCAATACACCTCCCATAAAGAACTCGGCGATGAAGACGAATAACAGAAGACAGAAGGCCAGGTTGGGCATGGCCAACCAGCCTTGAAGGGGCTCCGCGGTCAGCCTATTCTCGCTTAAGACGATTCTGAAATAGATCACCATCTCGGCCGTCACGGACAAGACGAACAAAGTCACGTTACCGTAGAGGAGCCATACGAAGAGCCCCGCCATCATGAAAGCGTATGCACCCAGAAGCGATATGATGTAACTCAGAGCGCCGGCCGCGACAGTTCTGTTCCTGTAGAGGTACTCGAAAATGAAGATTATCGCCAGAATCATTACAGCACTGTTCCCCCAGAGTGTCCAGACCTTCCAGGACGAGTTGCTGATTGCGGTGGGGGTGAGGACCATCAAGGCGACCTGAATTGTCACGAGCGAACGGAAGGCGCGAGGAAACCTTCTGCCTATCAAGTACAGGGTTATGGCCATTTCAGAGGCCATTGTGAAGATGAACCAATAGGTCCCCATCGAGCTAACGAGTGAAGACAGCGCACTCTGAGAAGAGGTGGAGGTCGCGCCCGAGACGATGGCGAACGTCCACCCCATGAACACTTCTGAGAGGACTACGAGGCAGATGGCAGAGACAATCACCAGGTTCCTAGGTGAGATGGGACTATTGACTAGGGCCCGGTCAATCGGCCGGTCTCCAGAGATCATCACCATCAATATAGGAATTAGGAAAACGCTCATGGCGACCATGTTGCCGATCAGCAAAAGTATCAGATTCACGAAACCCGGGTAGTAGAGATAGACCACAGAACTTACGAACATGGAGGCCATCATAGAGAGCAGGAAGAGTAGGATGACAGCGTCGTTCAGAGTCTTCATTACGGAACCTCGCTTCAGGAGCCAGGCGGTGAAGGCCGCCATCAGCGCGGCGATTCCCCATAGTAGAGTCAGCTCCATTTCATGGAACTGCCTCAGTTCGGTGGGTCAGGCTACCGACACAGACGATTGCCTCGAGACGAAAGGAGTCCCATACGTGGGTATCACTCATTCGGTCTCTGAAGCGAGTCGACTTCGTCTTCGAGTTAAACCTAACGTGCAGGAAAAGCACCCTTTCAGCGGAGGCTATTCTCAAGTATCCTCTGCTGTTAATCCAGACGCGACCCTTGCGCTCATATCACTCTCAGCAGGAGAACTTCAGCACCGTTCATATGGTGTGGAAGAAATGACGGTGTAGTGTCAGGGGAACAGCGAACCCTTTATTGACAGCTTACGACCCCTTTGAAATAGAGTATCGTGAAAAACGCGGAATTAATCAAGACTACCGCACGCCTGTTGAACCCACACAAAGTTGACGACAGGACCTTTGGCAACGTAGCGGCTACAATTGTAACCGACAAGGGGAACCTCTATTCAGGCGTATGCATCGACACAGGCTCTGGGACAGGGTTTTGTGCCGAGGCGGCTGCAATAGCATCGATGGTCACGGCCCGCGAATACAAAATCAGGAAGGTCATCGCCGTGTGGAAGGATTCGGCTGGAACCGTTCACGCCGTCCCGCCTTGTGGTAGGTGCCGCGAATTCATCCGGCAAATTGACGATAGTAATCTGGAGGCAGAGATAGTCCTTGGTAGGAATGAGTCGGCCCGATTAGAGGAGCTGCTGCCTCACCATGACTGGCCCAAGACCAGGAGCGCTTCCCGTAAGAGGCGTAATGTGTCCGAACGAAGCTAGCCTCTTCAAAACAAGCTCAGCACAAGACAGCAATTCCAGAAAAGTTTAGCAGCCAATGGTGCTATCGCTCAGCTCGACCCTCATTCGCCAACGCGTGCGAGAATCTTCAGTGCGGTCAACGTGATCATCTTGCTGGCTCGGCCAGGCCCTTCAAGGACATAGGGAGTCAGATCCAATGAACGGGGATGGCTCTTTCTGAAAGCAGCCAGGCCTGCAGAATCCTCCGGGCGGTTGGCGTCAAGATTCCACCTGCCGTCATGTCTCCTCTTCTCCCTGAGCAGCGAAATAGCGTAGCCCAGCCTATTATCACCAGAATAGCCCAGCGCTGTCATGAAATCAAGTCCCACAAGAAGGTCATAATAGTAATGCACGGGATAGTGGAAGCGATACCACGGCTCCCACCGAGCTCCCTGCTTGTGGAGCTCCTTCTCCAAGAAAAATTCTGCGCCCTTCTCGCAGGCGATCTTCATGCTGCGAGTCCACTTCTGACGCGGATACGCCGCGAAGGCGCTGAGCGGCTCCCACGAGTCCAACGTCCTCCCGCGGAAAGGGGGCCTGAAGTTCCAACAGGACCAGCCGCCGAGCTCGGCTTGGTTCTCCACCATCCATTCGAATGCCCTCTTCACCTTCGGGTGATCGACATATCCGAACTTGACTAGTGCCCGCGCAGTGTTTCCAGTGATGCAGAGGTGTCCTCTCTTACTCTTGCCTGTCTGACTGAACCCACCGTCGGTGTTCAAGTTATGTTTCATCCAAAGCTGACACGCTCTGTCGATGCGAGGGTCATCCTTCGTAAGACCTAGGTCGGACAGAATCAAGAGCACCCAGAAAGTGGCGTGGAATGTCGGCAGGAAGAGGCTCCTTTCATGGAACCAATATCCGCTCGGGAGTTGTTCGTCAAGTATATCTTTCGCCCAACCGATCTTCGTAATACTATTTCTGGTGGCCTTCACCTCAGGATCTGTTTCTGACCTCCCAAGTAGATTGGTTAAAGTGAAGTATCTTATTGCGGGTTGATCTCGTTCAAGGAGCCATGCAATCGCCGGGGTATTCTTCTCCAAATTAACGGCCCTGTCCCTGGCGACCTGAACTTTAGTTTTTTGGACCTCGTCTAATCCGAGACAAGAGTCTGTGTAGGCTAAACAGGGTCAGAGCAATTGACGACTCAAGGACGATTTGTTTCGCGATTTGATGGGCAGTCGTGAATGACGTGCCCTAACATTCATCGATACAAGTCTCTCTCACTCAAAGTTCGAGAACTTAGGGACGACGTGAAGGTGATACATAACAACGCGTGATGACATGTCGTGAGCCAACTATATTAGCGCACGTGCCTTTCCCCACCCCCATGGTGGAGGCCGAAATCCCTGAGGGGAGCGCGGTAAAGCTGGGGAGGGTCGAAGGGGACCTAAGAGCAAGGGACCACGTCCTCATACAGGCTAGCAGTGGTTCAGGCGTCATCGTCACTGGAAGTGCGGAATTCGAAGGGAACATTGAAGTGGACTGTGACCTTGAGTGCTCTTCGCTCGAATCGACGGATGGGATTGTGAGGGTGAACGGCAGTCTTCTCGTTAGGGGCGACATTGACGTGGAAGATGGCCTATACACCAAGGGGAACCTGAAAGCGCAGCAGATAGACATCGGGGGGAGACTCTCAGTTGGCATCTCGCTGGAAGCGATAAACGCGGACATCGGGGGCTCTCTCGAAGTTCAGGGGAACGCGGAGGCGGACACCGTCGATGTGGGGGGCTCCTTGGTGGTACTCGGTGAATCGAAGCTTAGTGACCTCGATGTCGGGGGGAGAGTCGAACTTGGAGGGGGCGAGGTGACTGGGACAGCAGATGTGGGGGGGACCCTTTCCTCGCGAAAGGCGCTCAAGTTCGGGAGGATTGATGCAGGCGGGATATTGGACCTGACCGGTGGCGAGGGAGAAGCGATAGAAGTGGGAGGAAGGCTGCGGTCGAAAGGAGATCTAAGGTGTCAGACGGTTGAAGTAGGGGGCCTGGTTGAGATAGAAGGGAGGCTAATCGGCCGAAGAGTCGAGGTAGGGGGAAGACTCGCAGTGACGGGCGACCTAGATTTGAGTGGTCGGCTCGAAGTTGGAGGCATTGTGGAAGTGGGAGGGGCCTTATCTGCGGCTGATATGGAGGTCGGAGGCAACCTCCGGGCCACCAAGGCGCTTGTCTCAGGAGGTGCCGAGGTTGGGGGGCGTGTCGAGACAATTCAGGGACTAAAGGCGAACCGGGTCGAGCTTGGCAAGGGAGCGACGAGTACAGGCCCCATCGTCGGTGGGACTGTGCACCTTGAGAGAGCATCTAGAGTGCAGGACGTCTACTGCTCAGAGCTGTTTGCCGAGCGAGGCGCCAGACTCGGGAGGGTGTACGCCGAAAGCGCACACTTCGAAGACGACTGCGTAGTTGAGAGCGTGGTATACACAAGAGAACTAGAGGATGGCGATAGGGTGAGACATCAGACCCCACCTCAGAGGACGGACAGCCTTCCTCCCTTCCCACTATAGGACATGTTCGGGTGGGAGAGTAATCTGAGCAATCGGTCCTCAAAGCGCTCGAAGACCGATATCTATGCGTCGATTCTTGAAGTGGTCCGCCGGAATCCAGGAGGAGGGAGAATTACAAGAGTGTCCTACGGCGTCGGAGTTCCGCTTGACAGGCTGAGAATGATGATGGACGACTTGATCGCTTACGGGTTGCTCAGGAAGAACGACCTGGACGGGGAGACCACTTACTCTGCCACGCCACGCGGGACAGAGTTCCTTGAGACTTACTGGAAAATGAACGCATACCTTGAAACCTTCGAAGAGCAGTCAAGCAGGGGGCTTGCAGCCATAATGTTCACAGATGTCGCAGGCTACACTGCCCTGACCCAGAGGAACGAAAGGCACGCCTTAGACCTACTAGAAGAATACCGCAAAGTAACAAGGGACACTTTCCCAAGGTTCCACGGTCACGAGGTCAAAACAATTGGAGATGCCTTCATGGTCGAGTTCACGAGCGCATTGGAAGCATCCCAGTGCGCGGTCGAAATTCAACGCAGATTGCACGAGAGGAATCAGACAGCCCCACAGGAGGACAGAATCTGGGCACGCATAGGCGTCCACGTCGGAGATGTGGAACGAAAGGGGAACGACATTCTCGGGGACGCCGTAAACATCGGAAGCAGGGTGTATCCGTTTGCCGAGCCAGGCGGAATCTGCATTACGCGTCAGGTCTTTGATCAAGTATGGAACAAGCTTGGGAATCACTTAACCGAACTCGGGAAGAAAGAAGCAAAGAACCTTGAATCGCCGATAGAAGTGTTCTCGATAGAACTTCCCTGGAACGTCGACTCAAGAGCGACAACCGAATAGTGCCAACTCTCAACAAAAGCCTGGGGCCAGCGCGCTGTTCTGGTATATTGCCGGGCGAGAGTAGCTGTATGAAGGCACAATCGTCAGACAGGGCCGGACGGATTCGTCGGAGGCTCTTGGGTCAGCACAGGCTTGGGAGAGGCCACCCTGACAAGCGTGAAGGCCAAGGCGACAAGCAGCAGAACAGCCGAAATCTCGAAAGCAAAGCTTTCACCCGAGAGGTAGGAGCTGGCTGTCGCCAGAGGAAGCTTCCCTGCAAGGTTCCCGATGAAGAGCCGATACACAACGCTGGAAGGGATGACAAGGGTCACGGCGGTGAGGGTCAAGGCAAAGCTGAGTATCATTCCAGTACTCCTGAAGGTATTCATTATGCCTGAACCAACGCCGAGCTTGCCGGGGAGGCTTGATCTCATGATGGTGCTCGTGTTGGATGGCCAGAAGAGCCCCGCTCCGAATCCGTAGAGCGTCTCTATCAGTGCAATGTCAGTCGTCGATGTCGTGACTTTCAACCCGCTGAGCAGCACAAGCACAGCGAACTGCACAAGCAGGCCCGCAGCGGTGATGACCCTCCCCCCGATCCTGTCTGAGAGCATACCACCAACCGGGGCAGTCAGCGCAGTGGCTATCGCAAGAGGAATTACCAGATAAGACGCACTAAGGGCGGTTAACCCACTTATCCCTTCGAGATAGAAGATGAGGAGGAAGTTCACGCTGAACACAGCGAGGGATTGGAACATCGCGGCTAGAATGGAGAAAGAGAACGCACCGCTCCTGAAGAAGGCGAAGTCCACTATGGGGTCTTTGGCACGCCTCGTCTCCCACACTACGAAGGAAGCGAACAGCAGCGGCGAGACCGCGAGTGATGCAACTGTTACCGGATCTGTCCATGAGTAGATCAGCCCCCACGTGACGGCCAGTAGGACCGCAAGGAGCCCTGCCGTGAAGGCCGAAGCTGCGGGCAGATCGAACGAGCCTCTGGTGCCGGACATCTTGCTCTCACGGAGTGTCCGGAACGCCCACGCCGTGCCGAATGCCCCTATCGGGACGTTGATCAGAAAGATCAGTCTCCAGGTCGTGTAGGTGATTATGACGCCTCCGAGAATTATTCCAACTATCGACCCCACTGCCCAGACTATGGCATTCAGGCCGAACGCCCTCCCGGTCTCGTTTCGAGGGAACGCGCCCGTCAAAATGGCGAAGGAATTTGCCGTCAACAGCGCCGCGCCTGCACCCTGGACAACTCTGAAAGCCACAAGAGAGATGCCCGAGAACGCTAGACCCGAGAGAGCAGAGCCAACCGTGAAGACGATAAAGCCGAAGCAGTACATCTTCTTCCTGCCGTACATGTCTGCCAACCGTCCGAAGCTTAGGACAAGTGCGGTGTTCACAAGTAGATAGGCAATAACTGCCCAAATCATAGTGACGAAGTCTGACTTCAGGTCAGTGGCTATTGGAAAAAGGGCGAGCAGAACTACCGTCCCGTCGACCGCAGCCATCATGGCACCGACCGATGTTACCGAAAGTGCCTTCCATTTGTATTCCATGAGGAACTCGCACCGGGCTTTTGGGCTGGTTCTTAACTTCCTCGGTCACTCTGCCACCCGATCTGAGAACGTCATGGATGAGAGTACACTGGAAACGTTTAGGGAGGCAGCAACCCTGCAGAGTTGTCGATGCAGCCCTCAAAAGGGGCTGGACCACTGATTGCAGCAATCAAATGCTAGATCTGTCCCACTTCGTTCATTCGATTGGGCTTTCGTAACCACTAGCACTGTTTAAATTGCATAATTGATAGTAATCCGCGTGCTACCATTCGGGGCAACGGTCCTCGAGTTTTCTATCGCCACCTTCTTCTCATCCTTCATAGGCATAGCGTTGATAATCGCAGCGTCAAAGTTCGTCAGGGCAAGATACATAGCCGCCTTCGCTTTCGGAGTGTATCTCTGGTTCTTCACCGATACAATCGGAGATGCGAACTACCTCAACGTCAACGCAGGCCCAGTATTCAGCAGCTACACGTTCTACCTGGTCGTCCTATTTCTGGTCGGCTTGGTCGCATTCTTTGCAGTCGATGGGAGGCTCTTCGCGGTTGGCGAAGAGACTGCTAGGTACGGTATGATTGTGGCGGTGCTGGCAGCGCTCGCCGTGGGGGTTCACGGCTTCGGCGAAGGCGCTGATATTGGCTACACATCATCCCAGACATCTATTGGATCATTCCTTGCCTCGTTCGGGGGGGTCGACGCGGGAATTTCATGGGTCATCCACAAGATGTGCGAGCCGACCATAGCAGCCGCCTGTTACGCTGCATACGCAGGAATCGACAGGAAGAGGTTTGTGGATAAGGCTCTGGACGCGCTTATCCTCGCCGCCGTATTCGTTGTGCCTGCCGTAATCGGTTGGGCTGCGGGATATTTTGTGACATTCGATCACACGTACATCTTCGCGCTTGGCTTGGGCGCATCTGCATATGCTGCGGCCAGGGTTGTAAGGACCATGTTCATAGGGGCCGGGGAACGCTCGTCGGGGGTCTCCGTCAAGGTCGCTCTGGCTATTTTCGTCGGCTTTCTCTGCATCTTCATGGGGGCTCTGCTGCACTCCTAGCCTGGAAGGCGCGTCTCGACGCTTAGCCGGAAATACTTGGCTGTCATTGTCGTGCTCGGGATTGCTGCGGCCATTATCATAGGAATCACTGCGACAACGAGCCTCAAACCCGGCGAGAGCACCGCTTCTAACTCCGGCTTGCCTGCAAGCTGCGTGAAACCAGCGGGCGGTTTTCTGATTATCGCGAGCGAGCTCGGGTACAACGATAGCGTCGATCACGGAGTCCCACAGAACGCGTGGCCAGTAATTTCCGTACATGAAGGCCAGAATGTTACAATCGTTGTGTGCAATGCAGACCCTACCCAGCCGCATGGTTTTCAGGTCGACCACTATTACGATGCCAGGACAGTCGCCATCGGACCTGGCCAAGCCCTGACAGTCAGCTTCATCGCTGCTGATGATGGAACGTTCAGGATCTACTGCAACATCGCGTGCTCAGTTCACTGGGCGATGCTCAGCGGGGAACTGATTGTTACGTGATGACATGATTGCCAATTGAACGCGTTAACCCCTCTCCGACTGAGCCGTGTGCGTTAGTATTCCAATGATCTGCCACTAGCGAGGCGAAGTCGCCGGCGCAGGGGTTGCCGGCTTTTGGGGACTAGCGACCCAGTGAACAAGTCTGACCAGGAGGTACGCGCCGAAGGCAAAAGCGGTGATGAAGAAGCTGACCGGATAGTTTGTGTAGAATGACACGAAGAGCCCTATCCAGGTGGCAAGTAGTGCAAGAGCGACTGAAATCGCGATTACCCGGTTCGGACGCTTCGAGAGATACTGCGAAGCTGCCGCCGGGGTGACCATGAGTGAAAAGATGAGTAAGACGCCCGTGACCTGCACGGCGAAAGATACCGTCACGGCGACGACGAGCATGAATGCTGTCCCCAGGAATAGCATAGGCATCCCTTTCGCCTCCGCCACGTCCTCATCTAGCGAGGCGAAGAGGAGCGGCCTATAGAGGACCCCCATCGCCACAACGATGCAGACTCCAGCGACAGCTGTCAAGTTTACCTCCCAGCTGCTCACCCCGATTATCTCGCCGAACAGTATCGAGTATGTCGCAGTCGCGTAGCCACCGCGGTAGAGATTGATGAAGAGCAGCCCCAGGCCAAGCGAGAACGCGAGCACAATTCCAACCTGGGTGTCGCGGTTAGAAACCCTGCGGCCAAGAATGGCTATGGCTACGCCGCCCAGGATCGAGCCCGCCAACAGGCCCGCCAGCGGCGCAATCCCCAGCACCACGGCTCCCGCTGCCCCGGCAAACCCTATCTCAGAGAACGCATGAGCGGTGAAAGCGGAACGTCGAAGCACGACGAAGTAGCCCGTAATCCCCGCTATTATTGCCGTAAGGGTACCTGCTTCTATCGCGTGTTGCATGAACTCGAAACATCCCATGTTCTGCACGTCAGAGATGATGTTCGGGCTGAAAGGCTGAATTGGACAGATGCTCATCGCATGTCCCCATGATGCTCCTCGACGCCTATTATCGCCACGTTGCCGTGAGGGTCACGCAGCACCTCTACTTGGACATCGTAGAGCGCTGTGAGACTCTCCGACGTCAACACCTCCCCGGGCTTCCCTGTCGCAATTTTGCCATTCGCTATGTACATCACCTTGTCAAGGTGCGGGAGCAGCGGGTTGATGTTGTGGGCTATCAACAGCGCTGTGACGTGGCGCTTCCTGACTACATCGTTCACCAAATGAAGGAGATCGGTTTCGCGCTTCAAATCGAGGTTGGATAGGGGCTCATCTAGCAGAAGCAGGTCTGGGTTGCTAACCAACGCCTCGGCGAGAAATATCCTTTGGAGCTCTCCTCCAGAAAGTGCTCCCAAGGGACGGTGGGCGAGTTCTATGGCTGAAACCGATTCGAGGGCGACGAGGGCCGAATCGCGCTCCCCTGCGGAGAATGGATTGAACCCCCATCTCTTACCGGAGAGTCCCAGCCGCACTAGCTCTAAGCATTCGACGTTTGTCTCGCTGTCAATCAAATGGCGCTGCGGGACGTAACCGATTCTCGGGTTCCCCCTTTTAGGCGGGCCACCGAGTACAGAGAGTGAGCCGGCGACAGGGTGCTGAAGACCGAGCAACATCCGGAAAAGGGTCGTCTTACCCGCCCCGTTCGGCCCAATAATAGCAACAAATTCCCCCGGGCCGAAAGAGAAATTCCCGTCCCGCCACACCACCTTCTCCCCGTAACCTGCCGTGAGGTTTCGCGCCTCGATAAGTTGAGAATTCGTCCTTGACACCACCACACGATTGAGTTTTTCCACCTATTGGCCGAGCGACTGTGCGTTGAGGGCGTTTATGAGGCTGTAGACTTCGCCTTGCATCCAGGCCTGGAACGTCGCGGTAGGTGGTTGGATTGTCTCGGTCACTCCGATTACAGGAATCTGGTACTGCGCAGCTTCTGCCTTGATACTCTGAGTGAGGGGAGTCACTGTTTGCTCGTCATACACCAGAACCTTAACGCTCGAGTTGCCTCCCTGAAGGAGTGTCTCGAACTGGGCCACGCTCTGAGCCGGCGGGTCGTTCCCCTCGGCGACCGCGTCCATGAACGCCGGTGGAGAGACAACGTTTAACCCCGTGGCGTTCGCCATGTAGACGAAGATACTTTCAGTTGATGCTACGGGCGCTCCGGAATAATGCACTTTGATGTAGAGTTCCTCGCTCATATAAGATTGCCACAGGGACATGTTGAGATCGGCGTACTGCTGATGGAAGTAAGCCTCATCGGTCGGGTCGATTCTAACGAGATCCCTGTACATGGCGGCCACTGTCGAGTTTACGTAGTAAGGGCTGTACCAGAAGTGCGGATTCGCATCGATCGGCTGGTCAAGCAGATCCTGAACATTCAAGACTACCTGGTTAGGCGTGTTCTCTGAAGACAGGATATCCAAAGCCCAAGTGTCGTATCCGGCTCCATTGACGATGATAAACTGGGCGTTAGTGATGGCTATTGCGTTGGAGGGGTTACTCTCGTATTCGTGGGGGTCAGTGTTGGGATCCGAAACGATGCTTGTAACGTTAACGTGCGAACCTCCTAGTTGGGCGACCAGACTCCCCCAGAAGTTCTCAGCAGCCACGACCTGGATCACGTCAACCGGGCTCGAAGTCTTGGGAACGCCGCCAGTAGTGGCAGCTGGATTTGCCGAATTCGTGCGGCTGAGCACGTAGAATCCTGTGAAAGCCGACACCGCAACGATGACCAACACAGCAACAGCGATCCAATTCGCGTTCCTTGCCATGAAGAGCCTTTTGCAGGCATCTTATTAAGTATTGACCCTTAACTATTATCTTCCCTCGGTA